>Ga0180433_10004370_pt1 | contig 19903 bp, 15 predicted proteins | sample SS_ome_8_FD_132980 | JGI IMG/M metagenome (GOLD analysis project Ga0180433, IMG submission 132980) | Hypersaline lake sediment archaeal communities from the Salton Sea, California, USA - SS_1_D_1 metaG | ecosystem: Environmental > Aquatic > Non-marine Saline and Alkaline > Hypersaline >... | reverse complement strand
TTATACAGGAAAAAGTAGTTTTTATCAGATTATTTCCGAACACTTACATAATCCTACTACTTATGATGAATTAGAAAGATTTATTTCTTCCTACAATCCAAAAGAATGTATTTTTATATCTAATTTCTCTCAAAAAGAAATAAACGATGTCATTCAATTTATTAAATTACAAAGTAAAAAAACTCATGTGTTAGATATCAATGAATCTAAGGTAAAAAAGGTTGAGAGTCAGACATACCAGAGAGAAATTCTGGATAAATTCTTTTCCTTTAATATTAGTGAATCTCTCTTTAAAAATAGTTTGGAATTTACTTATGGTATACAGTCATATGTATTTTTATTAAATTTTGTTTATGAACATAATCCAAGTTTGGTAAATAAAATATGTGAACCCACTGTAGAAAATAAATCTGAACGAATGTTATTAGCTAATCATAGTCTTGAACAATTAAATATATTACCTGATAAAAATTATACTGGAAAATTATCTAGTATAAGCGAATTCTTAAATAATTGTATTACATCTATGGGCGTAAGAAGTTTTAAATATAATATATTAAATCCCATGACAAATAGAGAGAAAATAGAGGAAAAATATAATATAACTGAATATTTATTAACAACGGATTATTGGGAAACATGGAGAGAGGAGTTGAAAAGTATTAAAGATATTGAAAAATTAAATAGACAATTATATTTAAAAAAAATAACTCCCCAGAATTTATTTTATTTTTATGATAATCTCTCTATCATCCAATCTTTATACTCCAATTTATCTTCTGATTCATGTATCAACAATTATTTAAATAACAAAATTACCATGAATATACAAGATGTTTGTAAAAAGTTCAAACAAGTATTTGAAAATACATTTATACTAGAAGAATGTAAGCATATAAATTGTTTTGATTTTGATACAAATTTTATAAAAGAAGGAATTAATAAAGAATTGGATAAATATGTAGAATTAAACTTAGATAGTAAAAGTAAGATTGAATGTATGAGAGTTTATCTGGATGATTTAATAGCAAAGGGAGAGAAAAGCAAGAAAAATGATTTTGTTAAAATTCATTCAACAGATAAAAATGGATATAATTTACAATGCACAAGTAGAAGGAGCAAAATCCTAGGTGAACAAATAAAAGATAAAGTTAGTGAAGAGATGACCTTTATAAATGAAAATGGAAAGGCAAAACAATTCACCTTTGTTATTAAAACAATAAATTATGAAACGGCAACAGGAGCTAATGTAAATATTGTTAATGAAGATATAAAGAAAGTTTGTAACGATATAATTTCTTCAAGAAGTAAAATGAAAGACCTAATTAGTTTAGAATATATGAAATTTATAACCAAATTAGAAGAATATGAAAAAGAATTCTATAATTTAATTCAATTTGTTACTCATATAGATTTATTACAGAATATGTGTTATATTGCTATAAAAAATAAGTATTCTAAACCCCAAATACAAGAGGGAGATAAATCCTATGTAGATGTGAAAGAATTAAGACATCCTTTAATTGAAAAATTAAATATCGATGAAACTTATACTCCTAATGATTTATGCTTAGGTCTTGATAAAGATATGATGTTATTATATGGGACAAATGCAGTTGGAAAAACCAGTTTTATTCGATCCTTAGGAATATGTATTATTATGGCTCAAGCAGGATTATATGTTCCTTGCACAAAATTAAATTATGTTCCATATAAATCTATTTTTACAAGGATTCTAGGTAATGACAATTTATTCAAAGGATTATCTACATTTGCTGTGGAAATGTCAGAATTAAGAATTATTTTAAATACAGCTGATAAAAACAGTCTTATATTAGGAGATGAATTGTGCTCAGGAACAGAACAAGATTCTGCTATAAGTATATTTGTATCAGGATTAGAAATGTTATATAATAAAAATGTAACTGCTATATTTGCCACACATATACATGAAATTGTAAATTATGAAGAAATAGTAAATATGGAAACTATATTAATTAAACATATGGAAGTTGAATATGATGAAATGAATGATAAATTAATTTATAATAGAAAATTAAAAGAAGGACCAGGTTCATGTATGTATGGACTAGAAGTATGTAAGTCATTGCATTTACCGGATGAATTTCTCTCTAATGCATTTAATTTGAGAAGAAAATATAAGAAAGAAGAAAGAAGTGTATTAGAGCAAAAAACATCCCATTTTAATAGTAAAAAAATAATGGGTAATTGTGAATTATGTAAAAAGAATTTGGGAACTGAAGTTCATCATTTACAACATCAAGAAAATGCAGATGAAAATAATATGATTGGTTCATTCCATAAAAATCATCCTGCAAATTTATTAACTCTATGTGAAGAATGTCATAATAATATGCATAAAAGTGGAAAACAACATAAAAAAATTAAAACTTCTAATGGTATGGAACTTATAGAAATTGCAAAATAATATTTGTAAATAGATTTAAATATAACATCAATATAAATTAAAGATGCTAAGTCAATTATTCAGATATACATCACCAATTTGGGCACCAATTTCCGGAAGTATTTTATACATTTCAATGTTAAATTGGTATTATAAAACATTTCCAACAATAAAATGGACAACACCGTTTAAATTAAAGCATTTACTTAATCCAGGTTTAGTTTTGGGGGGAATAATTGGTATAAAGTATGCTTATTTAGGTGAACCTATAATTCCATATGTTATAAGAAAAAATAAATAATAAAATATTTGAAATTTATATATGGAGGATACAAATGCAAGAATAATGAAATTATTAATTTTATTTATTTTAATTGTGACACTGAAGATAATATTTAAAATAGAAATGAATGCAGATTTTATAAAAAAATTAGGTCCACCTTCTTTATCTGTTGCCATTTTAATTTTAGGATTAATGGTGTTTTTTTCTATTATAGGATTTGATTTAACCCCCGTTCAAGATAAACAAATTGAAAAGGTAGTTGATATTGAAGCATTTGATTCTATGGCTTCAACTGGTTTTTGCAAAAGCCACGAAGGAGATAGAAAATCTCTACAAGAAAGTTGCTCAAAACTTTCCAAAGACAACTGTCTTGCAACCTCATGTTGTGTTTATGCAAAAATGCAAGGAAAAGAGCAATGTCATTCAGGAGATCAACATGGTCCAACTTTTAGAAGAAATGAACATGGTAAGACACATGATATAGATTATTATTATTTTAGACATAAATGTTATGGAGAAGATTGTCCCAAATAAATAATATATTTATAAATTATAAATATGATATTTACAGATGTATTTTTTGAAACTACAAATCCAAATACTTCCTATAAAAGATTAGTAAATATTGATGTATTTTTAAGTATAATATTCCATACTGTAAGTTATTTATTAATTGTGTATATTTTTTCGTTTTTATTTAATCTCAAACTTAATAAGCAAACCTATATTAAATTGTCTTTATTTTTGATAATTGTTATGATTTTAGGATATATAGGGAGATTATATAGAGTAAAAAGTAATTATAATTATTTAAAATCTATTTATGGTCATAAAGAGGCTTTAGATATAACCAATAACTTGACTTATAATGGTTATTATACATATTATTTTCTAGGATAAATATAAATGATATTAGATAAGTATTTGACATTTAAACAAAAAATATATATATCCTTAATAGCCTGTGCAATTTGGATATATTTTAGGACAGCAGAATGTTATTCCATGATACCTAGACAATCTTTATTTTCAGTATTATTTGTTGTAATATGGGTTTATATAAATTACTATGAACCGTTAGTTGTTCCAATAGGATTAGCAATATTATATTTATATAGTAAAATACCACAAAGAAATAAAGAAGAAGATTAAATATTATATTAAAAAAAAATTGACTTATAAATAAATTAATATAATATTTATATATTTCAAGATGATTATACCTGTAAAGTGTTTTACCTGTGGCAAAGTAATTGGTAATAAATATGAATATTATCAAAAAGAGGTCAGAAAATTAAAAATGGCGCGTAATATGGAAGTAGATAAAGTTGTTTATTTAACAGAAGAATATATTGATAAAACTCCTGAAGGAGAGGTTTTAGACAAGTTAGGGTTGAATAAGATGTGTTGTAGAAGACATTTATTAACTCATGTAGATATAGAATAATTTCTTATTGTATTATATAATGCCAAAATCTATGAAAAAGAGGTCTTATAAAAAAAGAAAAGGTTCTCGTAAAAATATTAAGAGAGTATCTATCAAAAAAATGAAACATGCACACAAAAAACATTTAGGTCACCATTATTTAAAAATGAAACATAAAACTCATAGATCAAGATTGGGAGGGAAAGGCTGTATGTGTGGTGGCGGAAAAAAAATGAAAGGTGGAATGGTGTCTAGTCCTGCTGCTGGACCTGTAGGATATTCTTGGGTTGGAGGTGATATTGGAACTTGGCCTGGAGCCGCTGCCACTAAAGGTTTAGATACGAATGGTGCAACAATGTCGAATCATTTTAAATTAAGTCCAAGTGGAGTAGTAGTGGGAGGTTTAGAATTACCTCGTTCCACTACAGATGACCAGATAATTCGTCCTCCTATGAGTGGGGGAAGGAAAAGAAAAGGCAAAGGAAAAAAACAAAAAGGTGGATTTTTCCAAGAATTAGTAAATTTAGGGAGAGGTGCACAATATGGTGTTCAAGGAGTAGGTTATGGATTAATGGGCAAAAACCAACCTATTAATCAAAATCCCTATCCAACTGAAAGTCAACCAATTGATAGGGACACAAAATTTATAGGTGTAGCTCCTGCTAATGTAAGACAAATATTTGTTAATGCCAATAACCAAGTGGCCAAAATATAATTTTTTTCTATGTTTATATCATAAAATGAAATTAGTTAAGGATATTAAAAAAATGTGTACTCCTGCCATTGTTTACTTATTATTAAGCGTATTTTCTTTATTAGTTTTAGTATTTTCTAACTTGGGAAATAGAACTACATTGTGTGTTGGAGAATATGATTGTCCAGTTGATAATGTATTTGTTATTTTTGTTGTCAAGGCATTATATATTGCTTTTGTTACTATTGTATTAGATTCTTTATGTAAGAATGGATGGGGAGCCATTTCCTGGTTTTTAGTATTTTTACCTATATTTTTCTTTTTTATTGTATTAGGTTTATTTATGATTTACCAAAATAATAGTATGAATCAAACAATCGTTTTAGTTCAAGAAGATCAAATGATTTAAATCATTAACAAATAATAAAATAAATATGTTAATGATTACATTTTAAAAAAATATACTTAAGATATAATATAATGAGTGTAAAATTTGATAATATTACTTGGAACATTATTGAGAAATTTTTTTATGATAATCCTCAAGTATTAGTAAAACACCATTTAGAATCTTATAATGAATTTTTTAAAACAGGACTGAAAAGTATTTTTAAAGAAAGAAATCCAATTATCTTACAAAAAGAACAGGATCCTAATTCTAATAGATTTAAATATAGATGTGAATTATATTTAGGTGGAAAAAATGGAGACAAGATTTATTATGGTAAACCAGTAATTTATGATGAAGATAGAGAACATTTTATGTTTCCCAATGAAGCCAGATTAAGAAATATGAATTATGGAATGACTATACATTTTGATTTAGAAGTGGATTTTTTTATTGAAGATGATGAAGGTAAAATAAATGAATCTACTGAAGTTATAAATTCCATATTTTTAGGTAGATTCCCAATTATGTTACAATCTGATTTATGCATTTTAAAGGGATTAAATAGAGATGTGCGGTATAATATGGGTGAATGTAGAAACGATTATGGTGGTTATTTTATTATTGATGGTAAAGAAAAAGTGATAATTAGTCAAGAAAAATTCGCCGATAATATGCTTTATATAAGAGATAATTATAATGATATTTATAGTCATGGAGCAGATATAAGGACAGTCTCCGAAGATGCTTCCAAACCAGAAAGAACATTATCAGTTAGAATAGTAGCTCCCAATAATACTTATACTAATAATCAAATTGTAGTAAATATTCCTAATGTAAGAAAACCGATTCCTTTATTTATTGTATTTCGTGCCTTAGGAATCATTTCTGATAAACAAATAATTGAATATTGTTTATTAGATTTGCAGGAAAATAGTTCATTCATAGATCTTTTTATTCCTTCTATTCATGATGCAAATAAAATATTTACTCAAGAAGCGGCATTAGAATATATAAAGACTTTTACTAAAGGCCATACTGTAAATCATGTTTTAGATATATTAATGAATTATTTCTTACCAAATATAGGTGAATTAAATTTTCAACAAAAAGCTTATTATTTGGGATATATTGTTTACAATTTATTATTAGTATTTACCAAGTTAGAACAACCTACAGATAGAGATAGTTTTAAATTTAAAAGAGTAGAGGTGCCAGGAAGACTATTATATGACTTGTTTAAAGAATATTATAAACTCCAACAAGACCATATAAAACTAAAATTAGATTCTGAATACAATTTTAAAAAATCTAAAAATGTTTATCAAGGAGAAAGTTTCAAAGATGTAGTTTTGCAAAATTATGAAAAAATATTTGGAGAAAGAATTCTAGAAACAGGATTTAAAAAAGCGTTTAAAGGAAATTGGGGAGCAGCTGAACATACAAAAAAAGTAGGAGTTGTGCAAGATTTAAATAGACTTTCTTATAATAGTTTTATCTCTCATTTACGAAAAATTAATTTACCTATGGATTCTAGTTCTAAGGTCGTTAAACCTAGATTATTACATGGTTCTCAATGGGGAATCATTGATCCAGTAGATACTCCTGATGGTGGAAATGTAGGATTCCATAAACATATGGCTATTGCAACTCATATTACTAGTGGATGTTCCAGTTATCCCATAATGAAATTTTTTAGAAGTATTTTAAAAATGAAATTATTAGAAGAATGTAATACCTCGTTTTTATATTCATCAACCAAAATCATGGTAAATGGAAGTTGGGTAGGAATATTAACAAATCCCCAGGAAACTATGAGAATCATTAAAAAATACAAAAGAAATGGATTATTACCCATTTATACAAGTATTAGTTGGAACATTAAAAAGAAAGAAATTCAAGTTTACACAGATTCAGGAAGATTATGTAGACCAGTGTTTTATATAGATAATAAAAAACCTAGTTTCCAAAACAAAGCCATATTAGAGAAATTAGGTAAAATGGATTTTTCATGGGAACAATTAATAAGTGGATTTGCAAAGAAAAAAGATTCAAATTTCCAAGTTGATAGTTGTAAAATTTATGAAATAAATGAGTTATATGAAACAACTAATTTTGATAATTTAAAAGGCACAGATGGAATTATTGAATATTTAGATACTGCTGAAGAAGAAACAGCCTTAATATCTAGTAGTTATGATTTTAATATAAATAAACCTTATACTCATATAGAAATTCATCCTTCTTTAATGTTGGGGGTCATGGGTAATCAAATTGTTTTCCCGGAAAATAATCAATTGCCTAGAGATTTATTTTCATGTGGTCAATCTAAACAAGCTGTTTCTTTATATAATTCCAATTTCTTTTCTAGAATAGATAAGATGGGTGTAGTATTAAATTATGGTCAAATCCCATTAATAAAAAGTAGATATTTACAATTTATAAACAATGAACAACATCCTTATGGAGAAAATGTGATTGTTGCTATAATGGTTTATGGTGGGTATAATGTTGAGGACTCTATATTATTTAATGAAGGATCAGTAAAAAGAGGATTATTCAGAACCACATATTATAATATGTATGAATCTAGAGAAGAAAGTAGTAAAATAGGTGAAAATAGTATAGATTCTCATTTTCAAAATATTCAAGATGCTAATATAGATGCTACTAAATTTGGATATGATTATAGTTACTTAGATAGATATGGTTTAATTAAAGAAAATACAGAAATGGATGATAAAAAGGTTGTTATTGGAAAAGTTCAAACTAATCTATTAAATCCCAATCAACCTCAAGATGTTTCTGTATATCCTAAAAAGGGACAATTAGGATTTGTTGATAAAACATTTATGACCGAAGATGAAGAAGGTTTTAGATTAGCTAAAGTTAGAATTAGAGAAGAAAGAATACCAGCTATAGGAGATAAATTTTGTAGTAGATGTGGTCAAAAAGGAACAGTAGGATTAATCATTCCAGAAGAGAATATGCCTTTTACTGAAAATGGTATAAGACCAGATTTAATAGTAAATCCTCATGCATTACCATCAAGAATGACAATTGGTCAATTAGTAGAAACTTTGATGGGTAAAGCATGTGTAAATATTGGAGGTTATGGAGATTGCACGGCTTTTGTAAATAAAGGTTCTAAACACGAGTTATTTGGAAAAGCATTAACACAACAAGGATTTAATAAAACTGGAAATGAATTATTATATAATGGAATGACTGGTGAACAACTAGACGCTGAAATATTTATTGGTCCAACTTATTATATGAGATTGAAACATATGGTAAAAGATAAAATAAATTATCGAGCTCGTGGTCCAATAAAACAGTTAACTCGTCAAACTGTAGGAGGAAGAGCAAATGATGGTGGATTAAGAATAGGAGAAATGGAAAGAGATGGTGTAATAGCTCATGGAGCGGCAGGATTTTTACAAGAATCACTAATAGTTAGAGGAGATGAATATTATATGGCAGTTTGTAATAATAGTGGAACAATAGCAATATTTAATAAAAGTCAAAATTTATTTTTAAGTCCAATGGCGGATGGTCCAATAAAATTCCATGAGTCTATAGATAAAAATTTAAATATAGAAAACATTAGTAGATTTGGAAGAAGCTTTTCTATACTAAGAATACCTTATGCTTTGAAATTATTAATACAAGAATTACAAGCTATGAATATTCAATTAAGAATAATTACAGACGAAAATGTAGAGCAATTGACTAGTATGGGATATTCAGATAATATTATAAAACTTCAACCTGCTGAAGGAGCTACTAGTGAAGATAAATTAAACTTTTCAATTAGAAAAGAAGCTCGTTCAAGAAGAGAAAATGCTAATAATAAAATAGGAGATATAGATGTAACAAATATAGAAACAGGCGATAATGCTCCTTCTGAATATCCTGAACCAACTGAAGAATTAGAGCCAGAAGAATTTGGATGGTTATTTTATAGTTATGATGAGGAAAGAGGGGAAGCATATAAATCAATAATAATGAAACAAAATGGTGAACCATCAGAAATATGGTTTGTAGAAGAAAATAATAAAGATAAACCTAATAGATTTCCAGCTGGTTGGAAATCTCAACAATTAAAATATCATGATAATACTCCTATTCAACCTTCTGTAATGATTGAACAATTATTATCCAATCAAGTTCCAAATAATTGGATTATTTGTCTAGATGAAATAAGAGACAAAGAAATAGAAAAACCTTTACAATTAAGACATCCTAGTGATTCCTCTAGTCCTCCCTATGCTCCTTATAGTCCTCCTTATGCACCAACTAGTCCTGTAAATCAACCTTTATATGATCCTTCTCATCCTCTTTATCAGCAATATAAACCTGTAATTGATAGTCCTACTTTTGCATCAACAAGTCCTCCATATGCTCCTACTAGTCCCGCTTATGCTCCAACAAGTCCTCAATATAATCCGAATAGTCCTCCATATGCACCTACAAGTCCAGAGGAAGGTAAATTTAGCCCTCATTCTCCAAATACTCCTCCTCCTAATTTTGGACCTAGAACACCAAGCACATCTCCACCACCAGGAAATAAAGTGTTAGTTTTAGATTCAGATAAACCTGTAGTTATAATGCCGAATCAACCTATAATTGAAACAACAGGAAGTCCACAAGAAATAAAAATAGAAACAGAACCTGAAGATAAAACTGTAGAAAAAATCGAAGAAATGGTAAAGAAAACTACACCTAAAAGAGATGATGGAATTGAATTAATAATAAATGAAGATATAGGAGAAGAAAAAAAAGAAGAAGAAAAAGAAAGTGAAGGAGAGAAAAAGACAATTAAAATAGATAATTAAATATTATAATATAAAATTGAAATAAAAATAAAAATATAATTTTGTATTATAAATAGAAATGGCACAGTCTAGCACAACTACAGCATTATATAAATCTAGAACAAATTTATTGTCTTTATTAAAAAATCAAGGTTTTGAAACCAAAGATTATGAAGAGTTTAGTGTAAATGAAGTTCATATAATGAATAATAATAAACAATTAGATATGTTATTATCTAGTCCTGAGGGAAGTGATAGTCCCAAAAAGGTATATGTAAAATATCATTTAGGGAAAACATTAAGAAGAGAGAATATAAATGATTATATTGATGATCTTTATACTATAGAGAATGTATTAAATAAAACAGATACTTTAATAATAATAATGAAACAAGAGCCACATGAACCTTTAACTGCAATTTTAAATGAAATATGGGAACAAGAGGGTATATTTATTATATTATTTAATTTAGAAAGACTTCAATTTAATATTTTACAACATAGTTATGTTCCTAAGCATGAAATAATTGAAGAACAAGAAATAAAATTTTTAAAACAAAGATACAATATTAGATCAAATTACGATTTACCTGATATTTCTAGATATGATCCAGTTGCACAAGCAATAGGATTAAGACCAGGTCAAATTTGTAAAATAACTAGAAATAGCAAAACAGCAATTTCAGCCGAATATTATAGAATTTGTTCTCAATAATAAATATAAATGAATTTAATAAAAAATATGAAGGAAAAAATAAATAAATTAGACCAAAGATTTTTTTTATTAACTGAAGATTTTATTCCAAATTATATTAGATATTTAAGAAATCCAGATAATATAGAATATACGGAAGAAACAAATTATACATTAGGAAGTATAAATAAGATTAATTCAGATGCTTTTGTTTATATGAATGAAATGCACAATGAAATTGATAAGGAATCATTAATAACAGCTAATTTAACAAATAAAATGGAGCGACTTAAAAAAGAAAATGTTTTGATGAAAGAGAAAATAAAATCATTGAAAAGACAATCATTAACAGCTGAAGGGATGTTTGATGATCAATTAGATTGGTATAGGGATCAATTAACAGTAGTTATAGTTATGTTAATAGGAGTAATATTGGGAGCTTTTTTCTTAAAATCATTAAATTTAAATTTTAAACAATGGTTTATATCGTTAGCCATAGTAATAATATTTGGATTTATATTTACTAAATTTGCATTATGGGTTGTAGGATTATGGCAGAATGTAGCAGGAAATAAAATGGATACTATACAATAAAACATTTTTCTATTAATATTCTATAGTAAAATGTTTAAAACGACAGGAGGAAATTTATTAAAGTTTAATTTAGAACAAGGAAAAGATATAAATCAATATAACACAGATATTACAAATCAAGAAGAAAAGAACTTACCATTGATAGAAAGAGGTTCTATTATTGAAAGCTTAGGTGGAATATTTAAATCAAATTTAAATCAAGGTAAACAAATGTTAGATTTTAACAAACAAGAAACATCAGATTTAATTCCTGATTTATCTCTCATTGAAAATGGTTCTTTAGTTGAATCAATGGGCAATTTTAATCTTAGTGATTCTGATAAAAAAAAAATAGAGGGTTTAACAAACATAGAAAACGATTATAATCAATTATTAGCTCAATTTAGTCAAACATATAAACAATTTAGTGAAGATTTATTAAATCAAAATCAAACTAAAAAAAAAGTAGTCGATTATTTAGGTAAAGTTATATCTGATACAGATGGAAATAATTATTATGTAAATAATTTTGGATATACACATAAATACAGCACTAGTGCATGGCAAAATAATAATTCTTCTTGCCCAAATACTACCATATCTTTTAATGGTGATTTTAATAATTTTAAAACAGGAACCTCAATGGTTTCTGGTCAACCCTGTAAGATTGCTGGACAAATTATAAAAAATTCGTCTTCTGGAGAAACAGCATGGGTAGATATAAAAGGTATGAAACATCCTTTTTCAGGAGAAAAATCAAATAGTTGTTCAAGTGAGCCAATTGAATTAAGTGCTCAAGATTATAATTTAATACCTACTGGGTCTGCTATGGGTAGGTCTGATACATGTTTAGCTTTGGATGTTAATCCTACCTTATATAATAAGTTACAAAATTTAAGTGGACAAATAAAATCAAAAGCGAATCAGTTAGTAAATCAGATGAATTCTTTAAATTTAAGCAATTCCCAAGCGCAAAATAGCTTAAATAATAAAAGGAATACTATGATGAAACAAGCCAATCAAGTATCTGAAATAAATAAAAGAGTAATATATAATAATAGGATGTATATGCAAAATTCTGGTGAAGCTGAAGATGCATCATTACGAATGACATCTAACTGGTATATGTTATTAGCTTGGATTTTTGTTGCTATTTTAGTAGTATCATTGGCCATGGCAAATACAAGTGGGGTAGGTGGAAAACCTATCTCAGGTGTGACTTATGTTATTGTTGCTTTAGGTGTATTAATGTTTTTAATTTATTTATACAAAAAAGTATCAAGTGTAAGTATAGAAGTCAATTAATATATATTAATTTCTAATAAAATTATATATATTATGTCATTTGTAGATGAAATAGTTCAAGAAGATCCAAATAAATATAATAGTTTAATTAAATCAAGAGTACTAGAAAGAAGTTTAGAAATGAAAATTAATCAATATAATGCTCTACAAAATGAATACGATAAATTAATTCGAGATCAAACTGTTAACGCCAAACCTCCTAGTGGGGGATGGAAAAGGATTGGTGGAGCATTAAAGCAAATAAGTGGGGCAGGAAAAGGAAATGTATGGGGAGTAAATAAAAATAATTCTATCTATACTTGTAAAAAACCTTGTGATGAATCCAATTGGAGACAAATAGGTGGGTCTTTAAAACAATTAACAGGTGGAGAAAATGAAGTTTGGGGTGTAAATAGAAATAATGATATTTACAAAATGAATCAAGATGGAACAGGAGGATGGAAACATATTCCTGGAAAAGCTTCCAATGTATCTCAAGGTGGTGGATATATATGGGTTGTAGCAGGCACAGGTAATTCTGTTTGGTATTGTAGAGAGCCTTGTAATGGAGCGTTTGTTTTAGCTTCGATACCTAAGGCAAATTTAGCATGGAAAGCACTTGGAAATTGGAAAGATAATGGAAATAGAATGTTACCTACTTATAAAGGTATATTTACAAAAGCCGGATGTAATCAACAATGTCAAGGAGAAAAATATTTTAGTTTACAGGATGGTAATGGTCATGCTGGACAATGTTTTTGTGGAAATGATTGGAATAGAATAACTAGTTTAGGAACCTGTGACCAAGATAATAAAATGACAGGAGGGGCTTGGTGTAATACTGTATATAATACTACTGATGGTTCAAGTTATATTCCTATTCATGTAGGACCTTCAAATACAAATAATAAAGTAGTTACCCTTCCGCATAATGATATGACTGTTAATAAATGGCAAGTAAATGCACAAAATCCAGGTTGGGGTGATAGATTTAGTGTAAAGGTAAATGGAAATCAATTAACAGTAACAAGAACAGATGCAAATGTAGGGTGGGGAGAAGATTTATATTTAGAAGGAATAGTTCAACCTGATCCAAGTAAAGTTGGTCCTCCGATTGTTCAAATAAGTTGTAATAATAGATATGTATATGGATTAGATACAAATAAAAATGCTTGGAGAAGACCTATTAATGGAAGTGGAAAATGGGAAAAATTTGGGAATCCAAGTAATTGGAAATTTTATTGGATTAATGCTTCCAATAATAAAGATGTTTTTGCAATTGGAATGAATAGGTGGATTTACAAGACGGATATAGAAGGAAAACAAGTATGGACTAGAGCGGATAATGCAGCCTCAGGTGTAGCTACAGTGTCAGGTGATCCTGAGGGAGAAGATTTTTACATTACAAATACGGGTGATGCAATATACAGACATAGTCCAGAACAAGCAGGAGGATTTTGGAAAGATATACCTAATGAAAATTATCAAATGGGTATGGTTAATAATGCAACACAAAGTAATGAAAATTGGAAATTTTTAGGAAAACAAAATAATATAGATGAATGTAAATTAAAAGCAGTAGAGGATAAAAATCAAGAATATGCGAGTATAGTATATTATCCAGAAGATTTTCCTAATGAATGGAAAAAATCTTGTTTTGGAGGAATAAAAGGTGGTAAGATAAATGCTCAATATCAAAGTAAAACTATTACTTCTTTGGCTCCAAATGGAACATCAAGATTAGGAGGTGAGGAAGGACAAAAATTATTAAATCAAATGAAACAGAAAGCAGATGAAATAGAAAAATTAATAAAAGAAGAACAGCAAAATAATATAGGTTCAGCAAGAACAAATAATTTATTGGTAAGTGAGAGAAAAAGTGCGGGAAATAAAATGGAACAATTATTAGAGAGATTAAAAAAGGACAGAATAGAAATAAATAAAATAATGAAACAACCGAATGAAAAAGCTGGTGCTGAAGATGGATATAAAAGGCAATTATCGAATTATATAATATATTTTTGGTGGATTCTGCTCGTAGTAATATCAATAGGATTAAGTATTCATTTAATATCTTCGGAATCAGTATCGGTAATAACATATATATTTGTAGCTATATGGGTAGTTATTTTAGCAAAATTCTACTATAAACAAATATCGTATTATGTCGGTTGGGTATTAGAATATATATCAAGTGTTATGGTTGATTCAGTTAATTAATATATTTTTATTATCATATAATATATTAATAATGTCCAATAACATAAAAGAAGGTGAATTTTATATAAATGAGAGAAAAAAACAAGAAAAATGTTTATCAAAAGATTTAGATATAATCGAAGGATTTACAGTTGTATCTAGACAAGCTCAAAAAAAAAACCCTTCAAATTTTTATATTCCAGATGGTTCAGATCCAGGACAGACAGTTATGTGTGAACCAGATAAAATAAGGTATATAAGAATAAGCCAAACGAATAATTATTTAACAATTCAAGAGGTCCAGGTTTTTGATGAAACGGGAAGAAATGTAGCTATTCAAGGAGGTTATTCCAATAATTTTGAATTAACCCAAGGATTTTGCAGGAAAACCACAAATCAGGGAGTAGGTGTTGGAACTCCTGGGTCTGTTAATCAAGGGCAATTAACAATAGAACAATGTGAACAGAAATGTTTAACAAGTGGATGCTCTGCATATGAAATACAAACAGAAGGTTCCACAGAAGGGTTAGATCCTGGCTGTTATACTTATTCTGATCCGACAGTATCAGGAGATAATAATAAAAATGCAATGTGTAGAGTAAGACAAAGAGAACCAGGAACTCCAACAGCCACAATGAGTTCATATTATAAAGGTACAAATCCATATTTAGCTATTAATGGGAATATATCCGATAATCAACATTGGCCTAATTCTGCATGCACAGCAACTAATCAAGGGGGTTGGTGGGAAGTAGATTTAGGAAGAGCGGTAAATGTAAAAAAAGTAGTTGTATATAATCGACCAGATTGTTGCCAAAATAGATTAAATGGAGCTCAATTAATATTGATAGATAGAGAACATAGGACTGTCTTAACGAAAACATTAACTTCAGCAAGAAGACAAGTATTCAATATTGAGAAAGATAAAAAGAGATGTGGTGGCCCCGTAATACAAAAAAATATGGATGATTTTGAAGAATTGACTCAATTAAGAAATGTTTATAATAAACAATTACAACAATATAATCAATCCTTAAAAGCATTATTAGAGGATTCCCAAAATTTTGTAAATGCTAGTAATAAAAATAACAATCAATTTGCCAATTCATATGTGAGGGATGAAAGTAATGGAGCAGTAGGATATGTAACTTCAAGAGGAGTTTGGAAATGGATAAATAGTCCAGGACAAGGGAATTCAATTCAAGGAAAAGGAAGTTGTCCACAAAACTGGACAAGTTATACGAATACAAAAGCAGATAACGGTGAAATGTATAGTATAGGAAATGCTCCTCAAGGTGAAATAGTAAAAATGAATGGACAGGAATTAATTAAAGGTTCACCCATGATAAATAATCAAACATGTGCAAATGCAGGACAAAATGTATATGTAACCAATCCAGTAGCAACAACAAATAGACAATATGTAAATTGTAGTAAAAATGCAGGAGCATACCAAAGTGATTTAGGTAATACTACAATTGAAGCATGTAGTAGAAGAGCTGCAGATATGGGTATTAATGTTTTTCAATTAGGACCTGATGAAGGTAATGGAAGAGGAAAATGTTATATAGGTGCAAGTGGAGGAAGAAATATAGTGGAAGATTCTTTATGTGCAGAATCAACAGGAGTAGGAAGAATGGGTGGAAATAAAGAATATACTACTTATGCTACATATCAAACGGAAAATGCTGATAATTCAAATTTAGGACAGACATTTCATATAACAGATAATTTAACAAAGAAAGAATATCCAAATAATATGATAGCGGGGTATGGAGATGAATTTGAGCTACAACAGGGGTATGATTCCTATGGGAATGATATAGTAAGTGGTTCAGGGTTATCGATAGAACAGATAAAACAAAAATGTAGAGAAACGCCAGGTGCAGCGGGATTTTATGTAAGAGGGAATAATTATTGGATAAAAAATGGAAATATGTGGCCTAATGGAAAAAGACAACGAGTTAATGATGGGGGGGATTTATATGTAAGAAATAAAAGTATAAAAAATAATAATAGTTGTAGTAATAAAGTAAATTTTTCAAAACAAAAAATAGTGAATGGATACACGAATGAAGGAATAATGAATATGGGAACAACATGTGGTTTAGGAACTATAAATGAAAGAGATAGACAAGCAGTAAATACACAATATTTAAAATTACAAGAAATATTAAATCAAATAAAAGAGAAAATAAGAGAATTATCAAGAGAAGATGTAAAATTAAATGAAAAATTAATGGCAGAACATAAATTATTAGAACAAAGATTAAAAAGATATGAGCAAGTGTATAGAGGAATAGGAAGAGAGAAAATATTAATAAATAACGATAGTGGATTTCAAGAAGACACAGAATTAAATATGTTAAGTAATAATAAGATTTATATAATTTGGAGTATTTTAGCATTAGGATTGGCATTTGGAGTAACAAAATTTACAAAATAAGATAAAAATTAAAATTATATATTATCTCTCCTGATAATATATAATGGATAGTCAATCAATTCAACAAGAACAACAGAGAGATATTCAAACAATTCAAACAATAAATCAGATAGACTCTCAAATGGGAAGTTTATATCAAAATTTAGAACAATTGAGTGTTCAAAGTAGTCCTGATTTAAATAAACAAAATAAAATAATTCAAGAAATAGAAAATCTACAGAAATTAAAGCAAAATTTATATCAAAATTTAAGTAATAGTTATTCTTCTATGCAAGGAAATGTAGCAGAAGCCCGAGATGCATTAGTAAATGAGGTAGCAGTAGGGAGTGTAGTTAATAATGAATTACAAAATGCAAATAAAAATTTAAAAGTATTACAACAAGAAAGATTTAATAAATTAAGAATGGCAGAAATAAATGATTATTATAGTGATAAATATTCAACACAAACCTATGTAATGAGAACAATTGTATATTTTTGCATTCCAATATTAATTTTAGGAATTTTAATGAAAAAGAATATAATTCCGCAAAATATAGCTTTAGGTATAATTGGTTTATTAGCAGGTATATGTATATTTATAGTAATAATGCAAGGAATTGATATAATGAGAAGAAGTAATATGGTATTTGATGAATATAAATTTCCTTTTGATGCTGAAGCAGCAGCAGATCAAGCGGGAAGTGGAACAGGGGATCAACCAGTAAAGAGGGATTTAACATTAAATTGTGCAGGAAGTGCATGTTGTCCAGAAGGGAATGATTTTGGAACGACTTGGGATTCAACAAATAAACAATGTGTAACTCCAGATTATTTAGATTCTCATAAAAATGATGATAGCACATCAGAAGGATTTGTAGGAGAAAGATGTTTACAAAATTCTTTTAATAAAAGTGATTTTAATGTAAATGTATTTAAAAATACGGAAAGTGTAGTAAAAGGATTTAATGTAAAAGAGGAGGAATATGCAAAGTTTTAAATCTTGTAATATATTAATATAATGTCTACAGCTAAAGATTTTGATCCAGATATGCCATCACAAATTAATTTAAAAAAACCACCCCAAAATGATGGAGGATGTATGACCCCAGATGATTTGCAAAAATACTTGGATATAGATAAATTTAATGATATGATGGCAGATGTTAGTCAACAAGCACAAGATTTTTTGACTAATTTTAAAAAAGAACAAGCAGCAGTTCCTAGAGTAGAATCAGATGATAGGTATAGGTTAACTGCATTAAAAAAATTAAGAGAATTAAGAGATCAGCATAATAATTTAATGAATAGATTAAGACGAGAAGAAACATATTATAATGCTTCGATTGAAGGTTCAGAAAATACAAAAGCATTGTATAGAATGGTAGAAAAACAAAATAAAGAATTAAAATTAATGATAGAAAAATTAATAAATGATATAGAAATATCAGATAGGAAAACTTATTATGAAAATGAACAAAATGATTGGGCAGGATGGTGGGCTCATCATTTAATGACAAAATATTGGTTATTAATATTTTTAATGGTTGTTGGGTTAATAATAACAAAACAATTTACTGATATAAAAAAATGGGTAATGATAATAGGATTAGCTATTTATCCATTATTAGCATTCTTTATTTTAAAAATAATTTATCATTTCTGGGATTGGATAAAGACTCAAACAACATGGGTGTATTTAACCTCTAATTTATAAAAAAATTATAAGATTAATAAAAATTTATAATTTTTTATATTTAAAATCCTTCGTCATCGTCCAAGTCAGGATCGAAATCATCATATATAATCGATACATTAGACCAAACACCTCTAACTTTTTTACCAAATTTTTTATTCATATATTCGAATAGATCTCTGCCTTTTGGCACATTTTTACCATGATGTAATTGAAACCAAGATTTAAATACCTCATATAAACTAGTTTCTTTGATTTTAGATCCAGTACATTTTTTTACTTTATCTGAAATAAATTCACTATAGTAATCTTGAGTATTGCGATAATTAAGACTACTTGCTTTAACAGCATCACAAATATTCACAAGTCCAGAAGTTTGACAAGCTTTTTCAATCAACATGGAAAGGAAAATGGGAGCCCAAGTATTAAATTTATCGCCCAATTTCTTATCAAGTTCGAATTGATGTTCTCTTTCATCATCAAAATCTTCTTTTTTGCAAAACTTTGAAATAAATTCACAAACACAAATTCTTCTCCATGTGCCTTCATCATTACTACCAACATCTAGTAATGTATTTGTGCAAACAACGAGTTTAAATTGAGGAATGAATGTAATAGAATCTTTGAAAAGAGCTCTGCCTTGAAGAGGGTCACCACCAGTAATTTCTTTCATGATACCTTCATTAATTTTATCTCCTTTGGAAGGTTCTTGCATAACAGCATATCTAGCTCCTTTTAATTGAACGATTTCGGAAGAAGTAGAACCGATAGAATTTCTTTTAGCGGTAATAAGAGTAATAGGAACAGTTGCTTTATAATCACCAAGAGCAAAACCCATTAATTCAACTAATTTAGATTTACCGTTAGACCCGGAACCGTTATAAATATTAAATGTTTGATCATTGTTTTCTCCGATAAGAGTAGATGCAAGATGTTCCCACATATAATCTCGTAGTTCTTTTTTGGGAAATAATTGTTCCATAAAATAAAGAATTT
>Ga0180433_10004369_pt1 | contig 19914 bp, 23 predicted proteins | sample SS_ome_8_FD_132980 | JGI IMG/M metagenome (GOLD analysis project Ga0180433, IMG submission 132980) | Hypersaline lake sediment archaeal communities from the Salton Sea, California, USA - SS_1_D_1 metaG | ecosystem: Environmental > Aquatic > Non-marine Saline and Alkaline > Hypersaline >... | reverse complement strand
TTGGCGTTGGCTGAACCGTCGCCGTCGCGCGTACCCCGACAGCGCGGGAAGTTACGGCAACCAAAGAACGGATTGCCATCACGCTTGCGGGTCCGCTCGATCATGGGGCCTTCGCCACATACCGGGCATTTGTATTCCGCCACCTTGGCCGAACCCTTGTCCTTCTTGGATTTCTTAGCTGGCGATTTCTTAGCTGGCGATTTCTTAGCTGGCGATTTCTTAGCTGGCGATTTCTTAGCTGGCATGACTTTTCTCCTGCAACCTGTACCTCAAAAGTAGTGAAAAGTGAAAGATTAAACGTCGTTTACTTCATTTCGTTGTATTTGAACTTCGTCTCTGCCACCTCCAAGTGGCGGCATTGTTGCTTGTACTTGAACCCCTTGCACGAGCACCACACAGCCAAGCCGTCGGCGCGATGAACCTTGACTTCGTAGTAGTCCTCGATGTTGACGGCTGAACGGACCTTGACAATCGCATAATCCGCCGATGGCATCGAACCTGTTTGTCGATGCTCCGGGGCGATAAACGAAATACCCAGCGCGGCAAAGATACCGGCTTCGTCAGCGGCGATTAACTTGTCGCCGTCCCAGAGGCCATATTGGTTGCGCAAGTAACCTTGCGCCTTGGCGCGGGCATTGAGAGCGACGTTGAAGGCGCCGCTACCCGTGGCCCACATGACCTGCGCCCAGAAATTTTCGGCGTTTGCCATTTTGACCTCGATCTGCACCTTCTTCTTGGCCGAACCTCGCCCGCTTCCTTTCCCACGCATCGGATACGCAGCCCGGAGCCACTTCTCGCCGCCCGAGAACCCGATCTCTTTCAGGCGGTCGATTACGTATGTCGCACAACCCTTTCTGACGCCGAGGACGAGATCGATGTCCCCAGCGTCTTTGCGACCTCGCCGATAGCTACCGGCGATTTCGTGATGGAAAATATACTCTTGAATCGCGGGAATGATCGAAGCGACCGTCGCTTCAATCTGACCCCGCGTGGCCCGGCTTGTAGCTTGGCCCGTCAGTTTGTTACCCATTGTCCTACCTTTCGACAAGTGGCGATTCGACGTTAATCGAATCACCGGGATTAGCTATGAGTTCCTCCAGTAAAAGTATACACGGTACCCGCCTTTTCGTCAAGTGATTTATTTCTTATTTCAAAAATAAATAGCGTAGTTATCCATGCTGTTTTCCAACATAGGTAACTACGCTATTTTTGAGATCGATTAAACGTCGTTTAGTACCGGCCAAACGTACTGAAGCTGGGGCTTTTCATCCCAACCCCATTGACTATACCAAGCCAAGTCTTTGAACAGCAAAGCCGCCCTGTGTGACGAGTGTACAGCTTCCTGGCCTAGCCAGGGCGGTAGTATAACGGCGCGTCGGATACGTTCCCGCTCCATGCTGTTGCGGTAGCCTTGGCGTACCCACTCGGATATACACAAGTTGTAGTATAACTTGAGTGCGTCTACGTGACCCCGCCACATAAGAACCGCCGGATGATGTAGCCAGCCAGTCCGTTTGGCCCCCGACGCCAGAGGTCTGCTCAAAAGAAGGTCGATAATCTGACGGGCTTCCCGGCGTTGATTGCCAAGCCGGGTGCGATCTAAGACTCGGAATGATTCCTCGAAATCTGAGAATGGCAGGAACGTTTGCATGTTGGCTGATTCTCCAACGGGCGTACTTTAGTTATGGGAATCCAGGTCTGTATATGACACGCGTGGGATATTAACATCTTGCAATACAACTGCATCGGCGCGAACCCGACGCGTAGTTCCATTATCTGTGCTTCAGTCCCCGCGCAGATAACCAATACGTTATCCGCCTGGAGATGAACTTCAAACGGTTCGGTGAGCCTGCACTTGTCGCCTTTTTTGAAATCCATGACGTTCTCCTAGCATAACACACAGATTAAACGACGTTTAATAATTTATCCTTTGCCGTCCCGGCGTAGCCTACCGTTGCGAGGCGGATTAGGCTCTTGATCGGTTCGGCCAGGATTAGCGAGAATCTGGTTCGTTAAGTTGCGCTGGACCGCTTGCTGCTGCAGCGACTGCATGTATTTCTGTACTTTCTCTTGCCAAAGAAGATGCGCGGAAGGGAGTTTGGCTTCGACCTCTTTCCACGCGTCGTCGTTTACTTCCTTGGCGTCGAGCGGGAACGTAACCCGTGAGCGCAGCCCCGGCGTCCCGAAGTACGCCACGGCTATCAACTGCACTTCAGGTTCCTTTTCAATCTCCTCCGGCGTCCCCGACAGCGTAGTCCGGGTCCACTTCTCGATGCGGTATCCATTCGGGAGGTTTACGTAAGTCGTCGTCTCGAACGTGACGCTCATGGTTAGGCCCTTCGTAGGGGTACTCAAAAAATACACGGGGATCGAAAGCCGGATTGATCGACTTCTCGACACGATAAATACGGTATAACGATTCCCAGGTGGGGATAGAAATAAAGTGCATCCAATTCCATATCGTACGTATGAACACTCCCCACCTACGCGAAAGACCTTGATAGCTCAAGGCCAGTTCTATTCGGTACTGTCGCGCCCACTTGTGGAATGCGGTAGGCTTCTGTTTGTACGCGCCGAACTTCCCTTCCTTGTTTACGTTCTCGGGGTAGTTGTTGCCGCGCTCCGTTTTGCGCTTGCCTGTGTACAGGTTGGAGCCGTTCAAGCGCGTCCTTATGATAACACGGACAACTTGCCCCGGTATCCCAACGCGCCTGCCGATCTCCCACGAGTCAAGTCGGCGCCCGTGGAGCACCGCAACTTGGTCGATGATCTGAGGCGTGATCTTAGTTGTTTTGTGTAGCTTGTATTTCGGCATTAGTCCAGTTCAGGCCGCAGACGGACCAAGCGCGGGAAGCGCAAGGCGCCGTCCTTTGTGACTTCTTGAGCCTCTACCTCCGCCATTTTGCCGACCAGCTTGCGGCGGCGCTTCCAGAGTTGTGTGCGTTCAGCATCGGAGAATCCCGATCCTACTTTCGTTCGATGCCCGTGGTACTCGATCACGATACCTCCCAGCGCCCCCACGTATTTCCCAGCGCCCTCGAATGTATCGACTATCTTTCCGTCAACGGTGATTGTGTCCTTAACTTTAGTCCAGGCTGGCGAGCGTTTGTAGGGGTACGCCGCGTCGTTGTCTTTCAGAATCAAGCCCTCTAGTCCGGCTGTTTTGGCGTGCTGGTGCGCTTTGCTTACGCCCGCGTCGTCGTGCAAGGTTATGGCGTCCGTAAGCATGATGCGGTGTTGCTGTTTCACGCCCTTACGGAAGAAGATCGGAGCAACAGGCAATTCCAGATCGGACTCCAGGTACATACGCCGGTCGGCGTAGCTCAACTCGCAACGTTGACGTTTGAACTCGTCTAACGTCAGGAAGTCAAACACCATGTACATCAGTTCGCTATCGTCAGCCCCCGCCTTGCGACGGTGTATCCTGCACACATCGTCGAAAGTCGCGCCGACGATCTCGCCGTCCAAGACAAACGAACTACCGCCCCACGACTTCACCGCCTGCAACGTGTTAGGGAAATTGTGATACTCTTTGCCGTTGCGCGAGAAGGCGCGAGGTATGCCTTGCGCGTCAACGATAATCAGACAACGCACGCCGTCGTATTTCGGCTCGGCGGTCAGCGGAAACTGGACTTTGTTCGGGTCCTTGTCGGCCAAAGCGATGTTGAACTCAGGTATCAATCCAGGAATGGCTTTGTTAATCAGCTTGGCGCCGATCCCGGCCCGCCAGTCTTTACAAAGGATACGCCAAGCGAAGTACCCTACATCCGGGTCGCCACATAACACGTCGCACATAGTACGGGCATCGTTGCCTGTTATTTTCCGGGTAGCCAACTTGTCGAGAATAGCAAACAACCAGCGCAGCTTCTTCTCGGGTGGCTCCGCGTTGGGAAGCGGAGCGTAGTCTGCGGTAGGGATAACGCCAAAGGTTATGTATGGCGAGACAGCGTAAAGCAGCGCCTTCTTTATCCAGGGGTTGTAGTCACATTGCTTGAGGACTTCGACTTTAGCGTTGGTGCCTGATCCTACTCCGCAGATCCGCACGTCAAACTCTGTTAGACCTCTTGGCGGCTGTAACCGACAAGTCGCCCGTGCTTCTCGGCCCTCTTTCATCCGGCGTAGTCTTTCTTCTTTGGTCATTGCCATTGCTTAACCTCCTTGCACGCGGCGAATACTTCCGCGCTGTTAAATCCTGCTTTATCGAGTAAGTAGGTAATAGTCTCGAAGGCCCAAACGTGGACGGCGCGATTCGTGGACGAGTCCTGGCTGGGTATATCCACGTACCAATTAATCGCGTCAATGCGTTTGATCGCAATCCACGCCGATGTTAGCGTTGCAATCCTGCGGATAAGCCGGTCTTCTTCTGAGCCGAGCGGCGTCGATACTATTTCTACGCCGTCCTCTGTAACCTCCACGTCATCGCGGTGCGCGGCTTCGTGTAGCTTCTGTGCGAGGTCGGTGTAGTGAATGTAGATGTCGAAGCGTTGATCTGACGCTTCGGAGATTTTGAGCGTCCATTTTTCATTGCGCCACATACGCGCGACCAACACGGGGAGGATTGGGTAGCCGGGATGCGTAGGTAGCATCCCCGCCGCCAGTAGTTCCGTGAAGTCCTTAAAGTTTTCCATAACAATCCCCTTGTATTCGAGACTGCTAGATGATAACAATTCACCCGTATGTTGTTAAGGAATATATTCTTTATAACGATTGCTTGCTTCTTGGGTAGACGTCGAAGTAACATACCGTACAGTGCAGGAATAGAGGGAGTATCCGCAATGCCCACTAGTATCCACCAGATATGGCCGACAATACGGATGGTAGTTGACGAGACAGGCGTTCCCGTCGTCGTATCGCGCGTGGTTGTACGGCATGGCGTAGTTGAGGTCTTGTGTGAGGATACGCAAGCGAAAGAAAAGCTGAAAGCGGATATGAACGGGATGGTCGCGCTTTCGTTGCCCAGCGAGTATGCCCCACCGCGCACGTCTAACCCGTCTCGCCTTGTCGCCAAGCAAGAGAAGCGTAAACGCGAGGAGGAGATACGTAAAATTGTAAATCAACCCCCAAGTGAAGATGACTCCCTAGAAGTACAGGCGCTTCGTCTTTATTACCAAGATTTAGACAAGCGCCAAAAGGAAGAGGGTATAAGTACATGAAGTTTTTGCGTGTTGGTGCATTCCTAATTTCAGAGAGAGTCCTTCTAGCTTGGAGGGAGAAATTTACATGGCGTACCGAATGCTGGCAGAAGGGGCCATGCTGTTGTCGGTACGGGGTAGGCATTCAGGAAAGCGATGCCTTGCGTATCGTTACCAACTTCGGGCGTTATTCCTCCAATCTACGCCCAGCATTCGCGGATAGTGACAGTGGCTTGCGACTAATGCAGGTCGACGACGACGGGGACATCTTCGCCCGTTATGATAACGATGGTTGCGCCTTCCTGAATAGCGAGGGTGCGTGCGTGCTACAGATCGCCGAAAAGGAATCGCCGTTCCCGCCGATAATGTTGAAACCCGACGCGTGCTATTTCTACCCCCTTGTATTTCGTTTTGTGCGTGAATACGACTACCTGACAGGGTTAGACCCTGACATGCTTATAATCGACTTCGACGTCGATTCAGGTGTATCAGCGTCAGGTATGTGTTGTCTGAAGCGCGACGACGAAGGGCAGCCGTTCCCGGAGGTTGTCGAGGCTACGATGTGGCGGGTGCTGGGAACGGAGACTTGGAAGGCGATAGTGGACGCTATCAATACAAAAACATGGTCCTGTGTTGACTACATTGCGCAGACAGTGCGAACAGGTGTAGCCTTCACAGACAAGGCTGACGTACTCCAAGTGAACCTGCAAGCGGACGATAACGATTTGGATCGCCCGGCGTTCACGTTCCCGGAAGGCGACCGCCAGAACGCCTTTCTGTTGACGAAGGACGCCCCCGCACCGATGGACGATTGGGATGTTCCCGAAGATGAAAAGTCGGAGGAGCCGATACGTCTAAAACGCCTAAGTATCGTCGAAGCTATCCAGGTCGCGCGTACGCGCGTACGCTCGCGCGACATCATCCCCTACATTTCCGCTGATGCCCCGACCGACGATGACTATGAAGGCGACGAGGATGAATAACCATGCCGCGCAAAGACTACCTATACAGTTGCTACGCGGCAGTTCCTCAAGAGGTGCGTAACGAGTTTACGAAAGAGGAATTGATAGAGATCGGCGTTATTCCACCTGACCCGCCAGTGCGTACAGGCCCCCCGGATAAAAAGTGTGCAGTTTGCGGAAAAACCTTTGCACGGACGTATCAGGATAATGTACAGTGGTCCACGCAAAATACCTGCGGGCGTCAGCACGCAACTATTTTACGTAACTGGATGAAAGGTTGGGCGCGAGCGGGCGAGGACGTTCAGTCATTCGTCAAGACGCGCCGGTATAAAATCTGTAGGTCACGTTGGAAGAAAGCTAGACGTAAGGCTGAAGATTCCGCATAATCGACCCGACTGAATAATAAACGTCGTTTAATCGGGCCAGGATTAAACGACGGTTAATCTTAACGGAGATAATGCAATGGGCTTGATGACCGGCGACGTGCTAACCGAGAAGAAGAAGTGGGCGCCCGCAGGCAATCGTGCCAAGAAAGCCTACGGCAAAGGCCATACCCGGCAAGCCCGTAAAAAGTACCGGGACTGGCTCAAGAAGCAACGCCAGCGGAAAGGCGCGGGAAAAATCCACGCGTACAAGTCCTCGAAAGGTTTGTTCTGGCGTATGGTGCGTACTAAGAAGGGCTTGGTCCCTCAGAAGCGCACTCCCGATCAAATCAAAAGTATTAAGATGCGCTTCAATAAAATTAAACCCAAGATGGGGGCCGGTGGCGCTATCCAGATCAGGCTGCAGAAAGGCAGACAGAAAGCTAAACCGCCCGCATGGGTACAAGCCGCTAAAACGCGTAAGCAGGGAGCTATTAAGAAACTCGCTGCGTCTACTAACTACTCACAGGAGAAGTTTGTCATGGAGAACGTTCATCCCCGCGCTTATTTGGAGCGCATGGTCGATGCCGTGGTCGAAACGGGCGATGCCTCTGTCGGCCTTGCGATGTTGGAAGTCGATCCCATCTACACGACTACGCCGGTCGGACTGATGGCGATGGACGTAGCCGACGCCATGAGCGAGCAGGACGACCTGTCCCCGGCGTTCGTTGACGTGGAAATCAACGAAGGGCAAGTCCTGGCGATTTTCGACAAGACCCTCAAGGGCGCGACCTCCGTCGCGGAGAACGCCTTGAGTGAGTTCGGCAAGGTCGATCTGGCCGTCCAGCCCGGCGACAAGCTGGACGGGGGTCAGAAATCTGCCGTGTACATCTACCAGATTTCGCCGTCCGAGGAAGTCGCGGAAGCCTACATGGCGGAACTGGAAGCCATTCTCGACGAAGGCGACGACTTCGAGGAAGAAGAAGACCTCGAAGAAGAAGACGACTACGACGAGGACGATGACCTCGAAGAAGACGACCTCGAAGAAGAAGAGGACGACTACGACGAGGACGAAGACGACTACGAGGAGGACGAGGAATAACCCGCCTCCATTTTCATAAACGCGTACAGCAACCCTAATTCATAGTCTTTTTTGGGAGAATGCCATGACTGGCGTAAACACCGCAAATCGTGACCGTTATCCTTTCGCCGCGCCTGTCAGCGCACCCGCCGACGGGAATCTGGCCTTCTACGTGGACGGCACCACGTTCTACATGTCGGGCCAGTTCAAGAACCTGGGCGGCGAATCCGACGCCTTCGGAGATCGCCCCGGCCAGGACCTTGAGGTCAAAATCCAGGACAGTGCCGACGGCGCGGCCTGGGCCGACGTGGCGGGAACCAGCTTCACTTTGAAGCCCCGCGCGATGGAAGACTTCGCGGGAACCTTCCGCAAGTACATTCGCGTAGTGGCTTCCAGCCCCGGCGGCGGCACGCAGGGCATGTTCATCTGCAGCCCCAGCCGCGACCTTCAGATCATTCACCTGGACAAGCCGAACTACACCTAGTCGTTCGTTCCTGTCCTGTTGTTTTGTGATTGGAGGTTCCCGTGGGCGCGATGAACTCGTATCTGCGGAGATTAGCGAAGAAGCGACGGGAAAGACTCCCGTTGCTTCGCGCATGGGTAGAGGCTCAACAAGAGCTACAGGCTCGCAAGGACCTGAAGCCTTCCAAGCCGAATACCGAAACGTTCATGCGTACACTCGCTGCCTTCCGCAAGAAAACAGGTTCGCCGTTATCACCAATCGACGCGCAGAAGTTAGACGGCGTGTCGGGAATCGGCGATCCCTCACGTTCTACCACGATACAATGGTTCAAGTTCGCCCGAAGGGCGCGGGAGTATAGCTACACAAACACCAATCTCGGCTGGACGTTATAATGCCTAATATCCTGCAACCGCCAGCGGACCTAACACAAGAACAATTCTTCGTTATCCTGTACGACCCGGATGGCGAGGAATATGTTCTTATGTTATGGGACGCCGACGGGCGCAAGAATACCTACAACTTGGGCATAGCGGAGAAAGCCGTACGCTACATTAATCGCGCCCTTCCACAACCGATCTTGTTAGGCGAGCGGGCGCTCGACACCGCGCGGAACTTCCTGGCAGCACAAGCTATTCCTGCTGAGAACCGTGTGTTTTCCATCAAGGATGATCGCATCGATGAGCGTGCGGTCGCCCGTAAAATGTTCCAGCGTCCCGGCCAACGGGATAACATCTTGGTTGAATCTTCTGAGTGGGATGGGTAGCGATATGCAGTTATTAGTTGAGACGTTGATCTGGAATCCTGGCGACTACCGTACGCTTACCGAAGATCGGGAAGTGTTGGAAAGCGTCCTCGGCGAAGATGGAAACCCTGTTCTCGACGACGACGGCCACATAGTCGAGCGCAAGGTCAAGCACAAGGTCACGATAATTGAAGGGCCGTTTCAGCGTTACGGTGTACGCAATGCCAATCGGCGCTTGTATACCGAGGAACTTTGGGACGGCATTTTGGGCGAGAACGGCGTGGCGCTTACCAAACTTAACGCCCGGCGTATGATCGGGCAGTTAGAGCATCCCCCGACCGGCGCAACTGATCTTAAAGAATCGGCAATCGTCACGACAAAATTAACCAAGCGCAACGACGGCGTGATATGGGGCCGCGCGGAAGTTTTGAATGACACACCCAACGGAAGGATCGCGCGAGCACTAATCGAAGCCAAGGTGCAGATCGGCATCTCGTCACGCGGTCGTGGCACTGTGAATGGAGAGGGCGTTGTAAATAACGACTATATACTTGATACGTTCGACCTCGTAGCCAACCCTAGCACTCCAGGGGCGTTCCCTTCTCCCTCGCAGCAGCGAGAGAACATTGGGGAAGGCGCGAGGAATGAGGGGGACCTAACTCTGGAGTCTACCCAAAACCATAAGGAGAAGGCCATGTCCCTACAGGACACATTTCTTGCTTTGGAATCTCGCCACGGGCCGTTGGCAGAGGCCGACATCCGGCACCTGTCCCCGACCGAGTTGTCCCGCGTTGCCAACGAGGCAATCGAGGCTATCGGAGACATCAACGAAGCGGAAGCGGATCATCCCGGCATAGCTGACTTGACCGCGCCGCTGAAGCGTAAACTCACCGAGACTCGACTTGCCGCGAAGCGCATGATGAATACGGGCGTTCAGGTGATCGCCGAGGACAACACCGCCAACGACGGCGGCGCCGACGAACCCGATCTCGCGGATAACATCCGTAACGTGATCGAGAACGATCCTCGCTATACCGAGGACGACGACCTCGAAGAAGAGGACGACGACGGCGACGACTTCGATGACGATGACTTCGATGCGGTCGAGGAAGTTGACGCGATGCGCGAAATCCTGCGCCAAGCCGGTGACGAGATGGACGAGAACGACAACCGCCTGGAAGCCGCGATGCAGCTTTGCGAAGCCCTCGCGGAAAGGTGCGCCCAGGCGGAAGCCTACGCGGACGCGCTCGAAGAGCGGTACGAAGCCGCGATGTCGATTCTCGAAGCGCAACAGTACGCGGCAGCGTCTGATGCGTTGAGCGAAGCCGCCGACGAAATCGTCTCGGAGTACCCGGTACTTCAGGAGTCGCGTGGCTTGTTGGAGTCTTGCGATAACGTGGACGAGATGCACGAGAGGGCCGATCAGCTTTTGCGGTTGGCCCGTAGAGGCGGTCGGCGTCGGGAACGCGACGATCTTCCTCCGCGCACAAGTCTCGTCGAAAGCGAGCAAGACCCCGACTTGGAAGGCAACGTTCCCAGCACCAAGGGCCGCAGCAAATCCCAGCCAATCAACGAGAACGCCCCGCGTGGCGCGAAGATTGCGGTAACTGCGGTCAAGCGTCTTAACCAGAAATAGGGAAGGCGCGAATAAACGTCGTTTAATCTGATCCCCCTGTCAATCAGCTTTGGAGTTTACCAGTCATGTTCTCTAACATCGCGGAAGCAAGCGAAGAGTATCAGGGCCTCATAACCGAGGGTTGTACTCTCGCGGAGCGCGAGGAAAAGGACGGCGGCTGGGCGGAATACTTCGACGGTGATCTCTTCATCGAGGACGATGCCCTTCGGGGCATGACCGCGATGATGCTGGAAAACACGAAGAAGTGGGTACGGGGACTCGACGAAGCCACGAAGGCCGTCACAGTCGGTGGATTCATCGACTACTTGTTCCCGATCATCCGTGCCAGCTTCCCCAACAACGTCGCGCATGACCTTGTGTCGGTCCAGCCGATGCAGCGCAAGGTCGGCCTCATTTTCTTCTTCAACTACGTCATCGCCTCGAACAAGGGTTCGGAGTACACGAAGGGTCAATCCTTCTTCGACGCGCTTCGCGGCGCTCGTTACTCCTACCAGTATTCGAGCGAGGTCGTCACGGACGAAATCGTCGGGGACGCCAACGGCGCACTCCTCGGCTTCACGCACACGCTCGCCTATCGGGTCGTGCGTCCTGGCTCGCTCACCATCACGGCGGGCGCAGTCGTTGGCGCCGACGACGGCAACGGCAACATCACCGGCGCGGGCATCACGGGAACCGTCAACTACGAGACGGGCGCGTTGAACCTGACGTACGCCATCGCTCCCGCCCCCGCCGACGACCCCAAGGCGACCTACGAGTACGACAGCGAGACTTCCGGTCAGATTCCCGAAGTGGACATTCAGATCCAGTCTTCGGCAATCGTCGCGCAACGTCGCGCCCTGAAGTTCTCCTACTCGATGGACGCCGCCGCGGACTTCCAGGTCGAGTTCGGACAGGACCTCGACGCCAGCCTCGTCGCTACCATCGCCGAGATGCTGCGCTTCGAGACGGCCCGCGAAATCATTCACGACCTGTGGGTGATCGCCGGAACGCCTGTCTCGATCTTCGACAAGACTATCCCCGCGCCGGGCGGTTATTCCAAGACCGACCACTACGCGGACTTCGTTATCAATCTCAACGAAGCGTCGGAGACGATCTTCCGCGAGACGCAACGGGCCAAGGGGACTTGGCTGGTTGTCGATACGAAGGCCGGGGAAGTCATCAAGTCCATCAAGGCCCCGATGTTCCAGGCTGCGCCGCCCACCCCGAAGACTCTCGGTGTTCACTACATCGGGACGCTCAACGGAATGCGGTGCTTCGAGGACCCGCTGCTCCATAAGGAACCCGGCGCCTATGCCGAGGGCAACGTCCTTATGGGGTACAAAGGCCCCGACTTCTGGGACGCTGGCTACACTTGGTGTCCGTATCAGCCGCTCTATACGACCGGCACGACCACTCTGCAGGACTTCGTGTCCCGCAAGGGAATGGCGATGCGGTACGCCAAGAAGACCATCTTGCCGGAGATGTACGTCCGGCTGGCGATGATAAAGACGTAAAGTCCGTCGCCTTTTGCTTTTGCATTTCGCGGGAAGGTGTAAAGGGGCCGGGTCACACGACCCGCCCCTTCATCCCCCGTGCTTTCAACATCTTCCCATCTGGTACATTGCTAGGAGTAAACGTCTCATGCCGACCCAAGTTTTCGTCAATCCGGCCACGCGGCCCGTGTCTCTTGTCATAAACGGCAAGAACCTCACTATCTGGCCTTACTATCGTCACGATTCCGAGGGCGGTTACACTACGCGCGTTGAACTTGACCCAGAGGCTTCCGGGTGTAGTGAGTACGTGCGTACGCGGACTTTAGTGCCGCTAACCGAAGTCCAAGGACGGCCCAAGCTGCTGACCGCCGCTGAAGTCGTTAAGGAAGACCCCAACAAGGCTGCGCAAGTCGCCGAAGCAAAGAAGCGACGTACCCTGCGCGACTTGGAACATCCACGCACGCGCAAGCCCGAGACGGTGATCGCCACGGCTGAGAAGGCAGCCGAGGAAGAAGAACCCGAGGAAGAAGAACCCGAGGAAGAAGAACCCGAGGAAGAAGAAGAGGAAGAGGAAGAAGAAGAAGAGGAAGAAGAAGAACCCGAGGAAGAAGAAGAAGAGGAAGCGGATTACTCGGAGTTGTCCAAATCCGACCTTCAAAAACTGTGTCGCCAACGTGGAATCCGGGTCCGGCGCAGCATGAACAAACAAATGCTTATCGAAGAATTGGAAGCATACGACGCCAAGTAACAAAGGTAGTCTCGAATGCCGCCTGCTCCACCCTATCCCCAACTCAATCTGACCGACCTGCGGACTTATATTCGCCGCAGGCTCGGAAGCCCCGCTATTGTGGTTGAGTTGACGGATGAGCAGATCAACGACACCATTCGGGACGCCATTGACTTGTATAATCGTCATCTTCCAGGGCAAGGCGTATCGGCTCTTGCCGCGACCGGAACACAGAAGCGATATACGATAGACCAGCCCGGCTTGATCGGCGTTATTGAGATGCAGTTCGTACGGCGTACCCAACTGGGTAGCGCCGATCTCAATAATCCTTTCGTGCTGGACTACGCGACCAAGTTCCCGGAGTACGCGGCGGATTATGAGCAACTGTTATCGAGTCTGAAGGACGCGCGACGGGTGTTCAGTAGTCTGCCTGAGTGGCGCGGAGGTTGGGAGGAAGATAAGGTTCCATCGTCAGCCACGTATGGGCAATACATATACGTGGTGTACGTTGATCTCCCTACGTATTCGGTATTGGCGATTCCTTATCAAGTCGCCTACTTCTTTACTTGGGCGCGTACGCCCGACGATGACCCACAGTTAGGGATAGGGACTATTCCGCAACCGCATCATCAATGGGTTAAGGACTATTGCGTTGCGTTGGCAAAGGCAACCTTATCCATTGTGCGCGGGAAGTTTGGGGGAATCCCGTCGCCTGACGGCGCGGACATGGCCCTTGACCAAGCTGAATTGTCCGCGCAAGCGGAAGCCGACCTTGCGCGGCTTCGCGAGGACATCGCGGAGATGCAGGAATCCATACCTCCGATCTTTGAGTAGGACTGACTTATGCCCTTCTTAGGTGGATTGCTAAGACGTACAAAGCCCTCGCGGGCGCGTACGCGCAAGGCCCTGCGCGACCCGTCGCAGGTCGTTAAGAAATCTGTCCTAAGCAGTTTTAAAGACATCTCGCGGGGCGCACCTGTTGTTACGGTTGTGACGCGGGATATTATACAGGGCCTTAACGCACAGCTAAACTTCTGGGAAGGTAAGCTGTTGGGGCTAACCAAAGGCCGTCTACATATCCTGCGCCCTAACGCGTGGAAATACACCGCTAAAGCGTCTGTCGAGGATAAGAACACAGGAGAGATCAGGGACCGTCTCTTTACGGTGGATATTAGAGGCGACAGCGTGATAAGCAAAATCGCGGAAGCGTGGATCAACGCCGCCGCGACAACCCTTTCGGAGAACAAAATGACTCGACGCAAAAAGAGAGTAACAGAGACTTCGACCTCCGGTGGAACGGGGGGCTTTGTCGATGATCCGATGGGGGCTTATTGCCCTTCGGGTCGCTTCCTGAAGTTGGGTTATCGAATGCGTCAGCGTATCCGCGAGGGCAAAGGTACAGTGCGTGCCGTCCCTTCACGACCGCCCCGTAGGCGCCCCCCAACGAGAGTCATGGAAGGACACAACAAGTTTGTGCTCGGGCGCAATATCTTTCTCGGCGGGACGTGGTATCGCCTTATGGACATAACGGATACCGAAGCTGTCCTGGACAATCTAGCGGGCAAGACTAAACGTATTCCGCTTGATCGCTGGTACAAGTTGATAAAGGACGGCCAAGCGTTGTCTGACTAAGCCCGACGTTTAATGTGTATATTAGCAGCGCGGGCGGTCCCGCGCTGTTGTTTTGGGAGTACAGCATGGTATACGACCCACATACATCCGTGTACAATACAGGCAAGTCGGTATATGGCGCATCGAAAGCCGCGCAGATGCGTAAGAAGATCAAGGAATTGGAAAGGGATTTAGGACGGCGCGGACTCGAAGACCTACACGAAGCCTTGGCGCTTCACCTGGGACTCGGCAGCAAGGCAAAGAAGCATGGCGTACTACCCGCAGACATACTTGGACCAGCCGGGGCCGCTTCCGAAAGCGATAATACACGCGGACGACGCAGATCTAAGTCTAGCACTCCGCGTGCTGACGGAGAAATGGCATAGGTTTTATCCGCCCCTTGCGTATTATCAGCTTGACTTTGAAGTAACGGGCGTTGACGAACCCTCCACGGAGTTGAGCGGCGAACTTCCAGGCACAAAGGTCGATCCTTTATGGGGCGGTCCCATGCCACCTACGCCTGACGATCATTGGCACAACCCGCACGGGCAAGACGCCATTGGAACGCCGCTTAACCCGACGACGGCGAAGAAATACAAGGATGTAGTGAACCTGCCGATTTACGTGTTGAAGAATCCTACCGACTATACGCTGAGTCGTTACGGGATTCGTAACAAGCGGCAGATGATAGCTACAATTCCTCTTATTGTTTGTGACCAGTATCAAGTGACGTTGCGCGTCGGAGATCATTTCATCTGGGATGGTGAGAAGTGGGAGGTACTTGTTGTTCACGAAAAGATGCCCTGGAAGCGTACCAACTACTTCCTTTACGCCGTGTTAGAGACGCAACGTCTTGTTGAGGGTAGCTAATGCCTAAGCTGTCACACATTCCAGATTTTTCGGCATTGGCGAAAGAACTGCGTAAGGCCGTTCCAGAAATAGCGGACGAGGCGGTAAAGAACGAAGCCTATTACCAACGCCGTGCGTTCAAGACGGCTATCCGCCAGCAGCGCCCCTTCTTAGGGTTGCGTGCTTTGTCGTTGCCCTACGAACGGCACAAAGAGAAGGCTGGACTGCATCGCAAGGTGTTGATACGCACCGGCCACTACGTCCAAAGCATCGGTATATACAAAGTACAAAACGCAAAGTACCGTGTTGGATTCCACAAAAAGCAAGTGGCTGTGGACGAGTTCGGTCAGCCTGTCAAGTTGACCCTGAACAAGCTGGCACGTATATTAGAGTATGGTTCCTCTAAGATGCCGCCGCGTCCACATTGGCGTAGGTGGCAGCGCCGGATGCGGGCGAACGCACCTCGTATCCGTGCTAGGATTCAAAAGGATATAAACGACCAACTGGCCGCTAAACGTACGTTCAGCAAGTATAGGAGAAAGCCATGACCAACATTGACGTTGACTACCTGAAGTCTCTCGCGGGGGCGCACTCGGAGATGCTACAAGACGACCCTCTTTCGCGGGACGGCGAGGGAGTGGACGAGATCATCGGCGGCACGATACGCGGTTTGCGCGGCAAGAGGTTCAAGAAGCGCAAGTCTATAAAAGGCGCCGCGTCCGAACTCGCCGGTCAGGCTGTAGGCCGCACTGTACGCGCTGGCGTGAAGGCCGGTGTTAAGGGCGCGAAGCTGGCGGGACGTGCCGCAAAGGCTATGATGCCCGGTGCTCGTAAGAAGCGGGCAATGGCGAAGGCCCGCAGGAAAGCAACGCATGTCGGTGGGGCGCGTAAGGGAACGCTACGCGACATTGCCAAGGCGAGTAAAGAACGACGCAAAGGCACCGCGTTCGCCCCCGGTAAGTCTTACCAAGCCGCTTCTCAAGAGTTCGACGGCCCCGCGTTGGTTGAGTCGGCTCTTGCCAAGATTCGCAAAAAGTCGCTCCCGCAAATGCCGGGCGAGATTGTTCGTGGCGACCTGAAGGAAGGAAGGTGCCGTCCCCTCAATGAATCCCTGCGCAGCAAAATCGCAGGCGTGGACAACAGCCGAGATTGGAAAGGTACAGCCCCCGATTAAACGACGTTTAATATGATCTACCCTGCGGAAACGCGCAGCGTACAAAATGCCCGAGAGTTAGTGTTATTGCTGGACCTAAACTTCGACGTAAAGACAGACCAAGCAATAGCTCTTGCGGGCTTCCCCCGTGGCCGGTTCCCGAAGGACGTTTGGAATCGCGCCCGGCATTGCCTCGTCGTGCTCGTTGGCGGCAAAAAGGTATACGTCGAGCCGGTCGGGGATATAGGTATTAAGCCGTGGCCCGCTGTTGTATACGTTCCCGGAGAAGTGCCGCGCGACATAGGAGTACAGCACGACACAATTGGTAACACGATATGCTTTCGCCTGAACGAATACGTATGTTGGTTAGCTTCCCAGGAGTACCCGTTCGATCCCGATGTCGCAAAACGGCATCTTAATTCGCATAACAAACTATAGGAGTTGGTCGCTATGGCTTTAATGCTCACTCTGAAAAACACACTGGCGCAGGTGTTGCAGTCCGACAAGTATGTCGCCGCCGTCCTCACGACCGTCAACATTCAGGCCGAGGAGGAGTTCTCTATCCTGAACACGGATATGGGTCCGACGATGGTGGAGCAATTCACTAACGGCGTTCTCCAACAGCAGCAGTCGGCCCCCGCACAAACGGAAGGTCAGGGCTTCGTCGCTGCCGTGGACTTCACGGCGGTCGGCGATCACTTGCTGTTGAGTGTTGGCGCTGGCGAACGCTTCGCAATCGACAAGCTGAAGTTTGTCGTGGACGACGCGGACACTGTGACCGTTGTCCCCGAAGTGTCCGTGGGCATCACCGGCCCCAACTACGAAGACCTCCGTGCGCAAGCCCCGTTGACGGGATTCGACACGCTCAACGAAACCTTCGTCGATTTCCTCGACGGCATTGTGCCGACGGTCGTCGGCCCCGCCGACATCTACGCACGCGTGCGCGTGGGCGCGACGGCGGTGACTCTCGAAGGCACGATCTGGGTCATGGGGACTGGCGATCCTATCACGCCGTAGACGATTAAACGTCGTTTAATCCTGTTCTCCCCCTAAACGGTGCGATACCATGACTACGCGGATATTCGGAGACGCCTTCTCAGTACGGTTATCCTACGACCAAACCTTACTCCAAGGGCATGAGGCGGTTGTTGACGAAAACACTACAGTTATTCGTGGCAACACCACGATTATCGAGGCGACGCTGCGTATGGACGGATCGCCTATTGGTGATCTGCCTACCGCGACGGAAATCCGCTTTCAGTTATTGAATCGCAATGGCTTTCCTTCCCTGGACTTCACACAAGCCGACCCCGAGTTAGAAATAGACGTTCCGACACAAGGGACGATTCGTGTTACGGTTCCCGCGACGATGATGGAGTTATCGCCGGGGACGTATCGCCCGCTTGTTGAAGGTCAATGGCCGACACGTCGGCAGGAATGGCAGTTCGACAGTCCGATTTTGATTGTCGAGGAGTTTTACGGATCGGGGGTGTCTCCCCCGACGGGTCCAACCGGCGCAACGGCTCCCGGCCCAACGGGACCAATAGGGCCGACTGGCCCTACGGGGTCGGGAGTGACAGGTCCCACTGGCGATACGGGCGACACAGGAGACACAGGTCCAGCGGGCGGTCCCCCTGGCCCCACTGGCGAGACAGGCGACACGGGACCAACAGGGCCAGCGGGAGGTCCTATTGGTCCTTCAGGCGATACAGGCCCCACTGGCCCGACAGGCGACACAGGCGCAGGCGACACAGGACCAACAGGCCCCACAGGTGACACAGGACCTATCGGCTCAGACTGGATAGTTGGCACCGGCTCGCCCGATGCCGCGACGGGCAAGAACGACGACCTATATCTTGATAGCGTTACGGGGCGCTACTGGAAGAAGATCAGCGGCAGTTGGGTTCTCCAAGGCGTTCTTGAAGGCCCCACTGGCGACACAGGCGACACGGGATCGGGTCCAACAGGCGCTACAGGCCCCACTGGCCCGGCAGGTGGCCCTACCGGCCCAACAGGCGACACAGGCTCTACAGGACCGTCTGGGGCAGGCCCTACCGGCGACACTGGCCTTACAGGCGATACCGGGGATACTGGCGACACAGGGGATACAGGCCCTACAGGTCCGTCTGGCGTTGACGGCGTAGACGGCGCGACAGGGCCACAAGGTGATACAGGCGAGAGGGGCGATTTCGGGCCGACGGGTCCTCCCGGCTCTACAGGCCCGGCGGGAGCAACGGGTCCCGCAGGCACAGGAACGCAAGGACCGACAGGCGAAACAGGCCCTAGCGGGGGAGGTCCCACGGGCGACACTGGCCCGACAGGTAGACGTGGCCCCACTGGCTTCGGAGTCCCAGGCCCTACAGGCGATACGGGTCCCGGCATAACCGGCACAGGCGTAACAGGCGATCCAGGGCCTACAGGCCCGCAAGGCGACACAGGACCCGCCGGGCCGTTTGGACCTCCCGGCCCCCAAGGTGATACGGGCGCCACAGGTGATCCAGGCAGCACAGGACCGGCTGGCGACACAGGCCCAACAGGGACAGGAGCCACAGGCCCTACAGGAGACGGAGGTAGCACAGGGCCGCAAGGCGCCACAGGGCCACAAGGGCCGTTTGGTCCTCCCGGCCCTACGGGAGAGACAGGCCCTACAGGCGATACAGGTGTGACAGGCGCCACGGGTGATACGGGGACAGGCCCGACAGGCGACCCCGGCCCTACAGGCGCGGCTGGCGTTACTGGCCCGACAGGGGAAACAGGACCGTTTGGCCCGCAAGGCGTAACGGGCGCCACGGGACCGTCAGGAAGTACAGGCTCTAGTGGATTGACAGGCCCGACGGGTACGGGCGCAACAGGCGCTACGGGCGATGCAGGCCCTACGGGGCCTTCCGGTGACACTGGCCCCGCAGGTCCGTTCGGTCCTCCCGGCCCCCAAGGCGACACAGGCGCTACGGGCGACGCTGGCGCGACAGGCCCCACTGGCGATACGGGAACAGGCACACAAGGCCCTACAGGCCCAACGGGTGTTACTGGCCCAACGGGTAATCAAGGTGACACTGGCCCCGTTGGTCCTTTTGGCCCCCCTGGCCCCGTAGGCCCCACTGGCCCCACTGGCGACACAGGCGACACGGGGAATCAGGGGCAAACGGGCGATCCGGGTCCTACCGGGGAAACGGGACCTACGGGGGATCAAGGCGTAACTGGCCCCGCTGGCGATACCGGCGCTCAAGGGCCGTTTGGCCCTCCCGGCCCAACAGGCGACACAGGCAACGTCGGAGATACAGGAATACAAGGCCCCACCGGCCCGAGTGGTGTGTCTGGCGTTACAGGTGAAACAGGCGACACAGGCAACGTCGGAGCGACAGGCTCAACAGGCGACACAGGACCAACAGGCCCCACAGGTGACAACGGCATAACAGGCCCCACGGGTGACACGGGAGTTGGCGACACAGGGCCAACCGGCGTTGGAGTTACAGGCCCTACAGGGGATCAAGGTGTTACTGGCCCGACTGGCCCAAGTGGAACTGGCCCGACAGGCGACCCCGGCCCTACAGGCGCGGCTGGCGTTACTGGCCCGACAGGGGACCCTGGCGTAACAGGCCCCACAGGTGAAGAGGGAAATACAGGCCCCACAGGGCCACAAGGCGGATCGACAGGCCCTACAGGTGACACAGGCCCAACTGGTCCAATTGGCCCAACTGGAGACACAGGCGACACAGGCGATACA
>Ga0180433_10004368_pt1 | contig 19916 bp, 16 predicted proteins | sample SS_ome_8_FD_132980 | JGI IMG/M metagenome (GOLD analysis project Ga0180433, IMG submission 132980) | Hypersaline lake sediment archaeal communities from the Salton Sea, California, USA - SS_1_D_1 metaG | ecosystem: Environmental > Aquatic > Non-marine Saline and Alkaline > Hypersaline >... | reverse complement strand
GAGTTCCTCCATTAAATGGCGCAATTCCTCTTTTTACTTCAGGGCAGCCAAACGTTGAACGTTTTGATGCTATTACTATATCGCAAACTAATACTAATTCAAACCCGCCCCCTAAAGCGTACCCATCCACAGCTGCAATCAATGGTTTGGGAAAACTCTCTATAATATCATAATATTTATGTCGTATATACATCCCATAACATTGATCCATTAAGTTTTTAGGATCTATAGCGGGGTGTCCCCGGGTAGATAAATCGGCCCCTGCTGAAAATGCTGGCTTCTTTGTGTAATCTTTTGTCCCTCTTAGAACAACACACCTAACAGACTTATCTAAAGCCATTTTTTCAAGTGCTTCAGCAATCTCTCTTAAAGTGATTGTGTGTAAAGCATTCAATTTCTCGGGTCTATTTATTGAAATGATTGCATAATTATTTTCTTTATATTGTTCAACTTTTATATGTTCAAATTGCTTTTCAGACATAATGTTTCGCATTTTTATAAAATATTTTTCTTAGTCATATATTATTAATAATATTCAATAACATTTTTTAATAAATATACAATATCTATTTGTAGGAATTTGATATTAAATTTGTATATATTATAATTCATATTTTATTAACTTGTGAAAATAATGGCTAATCAAAACAATAGTAATAATAGAATAAGAAAATCAAGAAGTAGGTCCCCTGAAAAGAAAGCTCAACAATTTGAGCGAATTCTAGAATCAGGTAAAAAACTTTTTTCAGAAAAGGGACGAGAGGGGTTTAGTTTACGTGGATTAGCAAAAAATCTTGACATGAACCAAAATAATCTCTATAATTATGTTGAAAGTAAGAGAGAATTATGGATAGCGATACGCAAAAAGTTTTTTGAGCAATATAGGGATGAAAATAGGACCATTATTAAAAATCACGAGGGATCCACCGTTGATTTATTATTAAATATATTTGGGCATTTTTTCAAATTTGCTGAAGAAGATTTTACTGCATTTACTATGATGCATATTATTCCTTCACCACCTTCAGATAAGATAGGCCCTTTTGAGAAGCAATATAAACCATTTAACTTTCTTAATGGAACAACTAAAGTTATTCAAAAAGCCATAAATGAGGGTGAGATTAAAGAAAATAATGCGGCTATACTCTCTTTCTTCATGTATAGTTTAATCTTGGGAGCTACTATGATCGAAAGAACTATGCGAAATTTTGAGGAAAATACTGATTATAAAAGTAAAGAGGCTGATGAAATGTTTCAGTTTGGTGGTCAAGCGTTCACTAGCAAGGAATTTCGTAAATACGTATTACGTAAAATTCAATTAGGATTAACAGATCCCAATCTTATCGTTGATGAATCCGATTATAAATATTAATAAAAATCAACTATTTTTTTTAAAACTCAAGTATATAAGAATAGTTATAAATAGACATCTATCATTTAATCTATTTAATAATCATTTATTAATTAATGATTAATTATTGGTGAAGAACAAGTTTGATAGAAAAGAAATTTGAGACTGTATTATATGAAAGTTTGAAGAACATAGGTTATATTACTCTTAATAGACCAGAAAAGCATAATGCCTTGAGTTCTCAATTACTGGATGATATAGACGCCGTTTTTGATTATGCTGAAGCAGATAATAATGCGAAAGTAATAGTATTAAAAGGAGCGGGGAAAAGTTTTTGTTCTGGTTTTGATCTTAACCAATCTTATTATATTACACCACCAGAAGGTGGTTGGAAATATAAAAATTCCTATAATATTTTAAACAATAAAATATTTGCAAAATATCCAAGGATTTTAAATTTTCCTAAACCAACTATCGCTCAAGTTCATGGCTATTGTACTGATGCTGGCTGTTATTTACAACTCTTGTGTGATATTACAGTAGCTGCGGAGGATGCAGTCTTAGGTCATCCTGCTCAATTATGGGGTGGAGCACAGAGCTTACCATTATGGCAATTCTACTTAGGAATAAAAAAAGCACGATATCTTCTTATGAGTGGAAGAAGAATTTCTGGAAAGGAAGCTGCGGAAATGGGATTAGTGAGTATTAGCGTACCTAGAGAAGACTTGGAAGCTGAAGTCAACAAGCTAGCTGCTGAGATTGCCAAGATACCACATGAAGGTGCTTTACACAATAAGATCGCTCTTAATACCGATCTTAAGATCAGAGGTATTGATGCTTTATTTGAATATTATGGTCAAATGAATCGATACGGAAGATTATTTCGTAAAAAATAATTAACTATATTATAAAATATTCCAATAGTAATTTAAAAAAATTGAAATGATAAATATGAAATTTATTGATTTGTCAATTCCAATAGTCAATCCAGAAGAAGCAATTTATGATCCACCAATATCAGGCCCCCACATAGAATATAGGGATCATGACATAGGCGCTAACGAGATGGGGTATTATTTTGCACGAATGAAAATGTTTATCTGTCCAGATGAACATTTACCCGATGGAAAAGGTTGGGCAACAGAAACGGTAACTATAGGGACTCATGGTGGAACTCATATGGACGCTCCTTGGCATTTTGCTCCAATCCAGGATAAAGAAATAGGGCAAAGAAAAGCAATGAAAATCGACGATTTTCCCTTAGAATGGGGGATTGGTCCTTTGGTAGTGATAGATTGCACGGATTATGAGGAAGGTTATGTATTAACCCCTCATGATATAGACAACAAATTGAAAGATATAGATTATAAGTTGAAGGAAGGAGATATCTTATGTGTTCACACAAATGCCCCTAAATATGCTGGCTCTAAGGAATACTTACTACATGGAGTAGGTGTAGGTAAAGAAGCAACATTACACATCATAAGACAAGGAGTTCATGTTGTAGGGATTGACGCGTGGTCATGGGATGCACCTTTTTTTTTAACCGCCGAAAAATGGAAAGAGAAACCAGATCCTTCGATTATATGGGAGGGGCATTATGCAGGACGAGAATTAGGATATTTCCAAATAGAAAAAATGATTAACTTAGATAAAGTCCCTCCAGTTGGAGCAACCATTTATTGTTTTCCCATAAAAATTGCGAGAGCAAGTGCTGGCTGGGTGCGATCTGTAGCATCAATTCCGGAATAAATAAAAAAAGTAGTTAATACTATCAATAATTTTTGTTTTTTTGTTTATATTTCACTAATCATGTTATAAGAATTATTCATGAATCTGCCATATGTATGTTTATCCAGTTAATAAATAAGCTTAAAAACTGCAAATTGCTATGTATATGTTAAGAATATACTTTAAATAACAATATTTTCGTCGATGTTATATAAAAAAGAACGACCCGCGATTTTAATGCTCAATGATGGTCGTTATTTCGAAGGGATAGGATTCGGTGCTACTAAAAAAGTCCATGGCGAAATTGTCTTCACAACTATTACTGGGGCAGGTTATAATGAGACTCTTACTGATCCTAGTTATAAAGGACAAATTGTGGTGATGACTCATCCTTTAATAGGGAACTATGGTGTCCCAGCATGGGAAAAAGATGAAGCAGGTATTTGGAAATATTTTGAATCTGATTCTATTAAGTTAAATGGCTTTATAGTAAATGAGTGTTGCAAAAATCCTAGTCATTATGAAAGTGTTAGAACCCTAAATGAATTTCTATTAGAAGAAGACGTACCAGGAATAGAATGGATAGATACTCGTGCAATAACTAAGATCTTACGTGAAGAAGGAGTTAAATTAGGATTATTAGCGGTATTTAATCCTGGGGAAGAACCTGATTTAGAAAGATTAAAAGAAGAAGCACGTGAAATAGAAGACCCTAATTTAAGAAATTTAGCTAGTGAAGTCTCTACCCAAGACGTGGTTCATTATAGGCCATTACAAATTAAAGGAAAGATTGTGGTTTTGGATCTTGGAGTTAAATTAAATATCTTACGAAATTTTGTAGCAAGAGGGCTTGAAGTAATAGTAGTACCTCATGATTATAGTTACGAACAAATTATGGCTTTAGATCCAAGTGGGGTTTTCATTTCGAACGGTCCAGGCGATCCCGCAGTAAATGTGCATGCAATTGAGGTTACTCGCCAGTTAATTGAAAATAACATTCCAACAATGGGTATTTGTTTAGGTAATCAAATAATAGCGATCGCTGCAGGAGGGACCTCATATAAACTTAAATATGGACACCGAGGGGGAAATAAAACCGTTATCAATCCAAAAAATAACAAATGCTATATTACTTCGCAGAACCATGGATTTTGCGTAAAAGATTTTGAAAAAGGGGGATTTGTTGAATTTCTTAAAAATATCGACGATGATTCTAATGAAGGATTGATGCATAAATCTAAACCGATTTTTGCCGTTCAATTCCATCCCGAAGCCTCACCTGGACCATTAGATTCGCTATATTTATTTGATACCTTTTTGAAATATATGGGGTTAGAATAAAATGCCATTAGATATAACTATTAAAAAAGCTTTAATATTAGGTTCTGGTGGTATACGTATAGGTCAAGCAGGAGAATTTGACTATTCGGGAAGTCAAGTGTTAAAGGCATTAAAGGAAGAAGGAATACAAACAATATTGATTAATCCAAATATTGCAACCATTCAAACCGATCCTATCCTCTCGGATCAAGTCTATTTATTGCCAATAAATGTGAAATATGTTGAAGAAATAATTAAAAAAGAACGTCCGGATGGAATTTTACTGGCATTTGGAGGGCAAACCGCCTTAAATGTAGGCGTTGAATTAGAACAGAAAGGAATCCTAAAAAAATATAATATTCGCGTCCTTGGAACGCCAATTGAAGCGATTGAGGTAACTGAAGATCGAGATTTATTTGTTCAAGCAATGAATAAAGCTAATGCGAAGGTTTGCAAAAGTAAAGCTGTTACTTCATTTAAAGAAGCGATGAAGGTAGTTGAAGAGATTAGTTTTCCTCTTATGATTAGAGTAGCTTACACCTTAGGAGGCAGAGGTTCTGGTATTGTGGACAATCTTAAGGATTTTGAACGTATGGCAAAAAAAGGCTTAGCTCAATCCAGAATTAATCAGATTTTAATTGAGGAATCAGTGTGGGGTTGGAAAGAAATTGAATATGAGGTGGTTCGAGATGCCGCGGATAATTGTTTTATTAACTGCAATATGGAAAATATGGATCCAGTAGGGATACATACTGGTGAGAGTATTGTTATTGCTCCTTCTCAAACATTAACTAATGAAGAATATCATATGCTTCGATCAGCTTCAATCCGAATAATTCGAAGTCTAGGCATTATTGGGGAATGCAACATTCAATATGCTCTCCATCCATATTCAAAAGAATTTAGAGTAATAGAAGTAAATGCTCGCCTTTCTAGGTCTTCTGCATTAGCTTCAAAGGCAACCGGATATCCTCTTGCTTATATTGCTGCCAAACTAGCAATAGGCTATACTCTCCCTGAGTTGAAAAATAAAATTACAGGAATCACAACTGCATGTTTTGAACCTGCTTTAGATTATTTGGTGTTGAAAATTCCACGTTGGGATCTCACTAAATTTCAGAAAGTTGATCGGAGAATAGGTTCTCAAATGAAGAGTGTTGGAGAAGTGATGGCAATTGGCAGAACTTTTGAAGAAACGCTTCAAAAGGCAATCCGAATGTTAGATATAGGCATGAAAGGATTTGTTGTTAATGATTTAAAACCTATTAACGATCTGAATGAACTAAAATATGCATTACGACATCCTACTGATTTAAGATTGTTTAGAATTGCTGAAGCTTTAAAAAAGAAAATTTCTATTGAGGAAATTTACCGTCTAACGCGGATTGACCGATGGTTTCTGTATAAGTTAAAACACATAGTCGATCTAGAACGACAATTGCGGGATATTGAATTATTAGAGACAAGCAATGAAGAAAAAAAATATTGGTTTGAACGAGCAAAACGATTTGGTTTTTCTGATGGTCAAATAGCGAAACTAATGAGTATTAATACCATCTTTATAAGGCAAATGCGGAGAAGACTAAATATACAACCCTTTGTTAAAAGAATTGATACATTGGCCGCAGAATGGCCAGCAAAGACTAATTATTTATATCTAACCTATAGTGCTTCGCAACATGATATTGATTTTGAGAAGGAATACAAATCAAATCTAAAAAAAGTGATCGTATTAGGATCTGGAACATATAGAATTGGAGCATCTGTCGAATTTGACTGGAGTTCTGTGAACTGTCTGTGGGGTTTGAAAGATTGTGGAGTAGATCAAGCTATAATGATTAATTATAATCCTGAAACAGTCTCAACTGATTATGATATATCGGATAAGTTATATTTTGAGGAGTTATCGGGTGAAAGAGTTTTAGATATATGCGAGTTAGAGAGAGCATATGGAGTTGTAGTTTCTGCAGGAGGACAAATCGCACAAAATTTGGCTTCTAAATTTGCAAAATATTCTGATTTTTTCCGAAAAACAGGAATTAATATCTTAGGAACTCATGGAAATCGAATAGACATGGCTGAGGATCGAGCGAAATTCAGTTCAATGCTAGATCAGCTAAATATTCAACAACCACAATGGAAAATGCTAACTACTGTCCAAGATGCCCTTCATTTTGCAAATCAAGCAGGTTATCCTGTTTTGGTAAGACCTTCTTACGTATTAAGTGGAGCTGCAATGAGAGTTTCTTATGATGAAGAAACTTTAATTAAAACTCTTGATTTGGCAGCGACCATCTCCAAAGAATATCCCGTGGTCATCACTAAATTTTTTACAGATGCGCGAGAAGTTGAATGTGATGGTGTTGCCGATGGAGAAAATGTATTAATAGGTGCAATCGTGGAGCATATAGAAAATGCGGGAGTTCATTCCGGAGATGCTACTATGGCGATTCCTCCTCAATCTATCACCAAGGATACAATTACAACAATAGAGCAATATACTAAAAAGATTGCTTTAGCACTCAAGATAATTGGCCCATTCAATATCCAATATCTGGTGAAGAATGGAGGTGTTTATGTAATTGAGTGTAATTTAAGATCAAGTAGAAGTATGCCTTATGTTTCAAAAGCTCGTGGAATAAATCTCATGAAACTCGCAGCAGAGGTGATTATGGGTAATAAAATTCCTAATAATATTATCGATCTACCCTATGGAAATTACGTTGCAATCAAGGCTCCAATGTTTTCGTTTATGCGATTGGATAAAGCAGATTACCTTTTAGGTGTTGAAATGAGTTCAACTGGAGAAGTTGGTTGTATCGGAGAGGATTTTCCGGATGCTTTGATGAAGGCACTGGAATCCACTGAGATGCACATCCCGATTGAGGGGGGAAATATTCTTATTTCAGTAGGAGGTAAAGAATTGAAAGAAATGATAATTCCAGCGGCTAAAAAGTTAAAAAATTTAGGATTTACGATATTTGCGACTGAAGATACTAAACGCTCTCTAGTTAAATCGGGAATAGAAGCAGTTAAGCTTTATAAAGTCCATGAATTTGGAATGGAGCCGAATATTATCCAGTGTCTTCAAGATGGGAGGATCGATATGGTGATTAATATTCCTTTAGCTACTATTGCTGAGGAAAAGTTTAAGATAATCATGCAAGATGAGTACCAAATTCGAAGGACCGCTGTTGATTATAATGTACCTGTTATCACAAATCTACAGCTTGCCGAAGCTATAATTGACGCAATAGAGCATATTCGCTACAAGTATCCTACAATCAAATCATTGAATCAATATCATAAAAGTTTAAAAGAAACCTATTGGTAATGGAATAAAATAATATAAAAAAAAAGAAATTTCTTCTTTGCTATTTGCGATTAATTTTTGTAAAGATCCAAGGAACTAACGTTACAAGTAAAAGAGAGAGAACGAAGTATTGGAGTAAATCCATTATTGGAGATTCAGGAAAGAGAAGACTAAATCCAAAATATAAGATTAAAGTTATCACTAGACCAATCCCTAAATTAATAATTCTTTGCGTTGTTGTCAAATCTCTTGGTTCATATTTTATTTTATCCGTTTCAATAATATATCCTAATGAGAGACCCATTAATCCTCCTGATATTAATCCATAGTCACCTAGCGAACTGGGAAAGATTAATATCGCAATTATAAATAAGATTAGGGGGATGATGACTGCAAGTATCGCTTTAATTACGATTGAAAAACCATTAATTATTTCAGATACTTTAGGCTCGAACAGGATAAATATGATAAGCCATATAAACCCAATTGTTAACCCCCCCCATACATCTTGTAAATCATGCACTCCAATAATTAATCGTGATCCTGCGATGAGAAATAATAAAATTGTAAATACCCAGAAAAGTATCTTATTATTTTTGCGATGTGCCTCATATGCTAAATAACTCCATCCCGCAACACCATTTTGTGAATGACCTGAGGGAAAACCATATCCTTCTGCGTTAGCTTTATAATTTGTTGGAGGGCGTGGATCTTGAAAGATATCTTTCAATATGTTATTAAAATAAAATGAACCAAGTAAACCTATAGCTAAATTCTTTGCAAATCGTTTATCATAAATGTACCAAGCAACTACTATTATCATAAGATATGCCAAAGTGTCACCAAGTTCTGTAATAACCGTAAAAATCGCAAAAGTGATGTCATTGTCAATAAAGAGATAATTAAAGAATAAATTAAAACCCGCTAAGTAGAGAATCAACCCAATTATAAAGATAACTATGGTTATAGCTACTAGATACAGTATCAATTTATCATTAGATTCTTCATTCATATAGTTCACATTATATATTTATATATACAACTTGTTAAGTTGCTTAATCAATTTTAGATAAAATTCTATTTATAACTTACTTTATTTTATGCTAGTAAAAAATTTAAAATTACTAGGTCTTTCCATAAAAAAAGAGTTATCTGATTAATAGAAAGTTTGAAAAAGTTTAAAACACTTATATTTAAAATCGCTATAAAATGAGATATTTGGTGGGTCTTAATTTATTACCGTGGATATATCTTAATACGCTTGAAAATTATTGATACCCAGTGGAAAATTGTTGAAAAAGTAAACGAATTTCAATCAAACCACCCTCATAAGGATTGGAAAATAACATACATTAGTCCATTACATGGAGCATGGGATATGATTGTGGAATGTGTTTTTAGTGAATTAGAAAATTTGAATTTTATTCTTAACTTTTGTCGATCTGACAATGAATTAATAAAGTGGATTGAAGCAACAACTACATTTATCAGCCTTAAAAAGAATTTCACTTTATGAATGATATTTTGAGGTATTTTTAATATATTTTGAGCTTAACAAATTAAATCTAAATATATATTTCAGAAAAATCTTATTAATTAACTATAAATAATCAAATTTGAAATATAAGAAAAATACATCTTATATAGATCTTAATAAATAATTTAAGGTGAGAATACTCTTGGAATTAAGTGAAAAAGAGTTGAACAAATTGAGTGTTGATGAATTAACTCGGTTATTTATGGATAATATTAATGAACAGAATTTACAATTGATTAACGGAATCGAATGTCTTGTTGAGGAGGATTTTGATACTTTTAAGAAAAGCTTGAATTATGTCATTAAAACTACTACTGAAGTGCAAATAAAAAAAACCTTTGAGAACAAGATTTTTAAATCTAAACTGATGTTTTCAAAAGCCGATAGATTGAAAGTCTTTGGAAAGATAAATGATATAAAAAATATTGGAGAATTCATGGCAAACAGATTACTACTTTACCGAGCAATTTTTCCAGATGAAGAATTTAAACTTCACGTTTTGAGTATATTAAAATCCTTACGAATGATCTCTCTAAACTTATCTGAGTCAGTTAAATTAATTGGTTCAGACTTAAGAAAATCTTATGATATTTGCGAGGATGTAAAAGAAGGACGGCGAAAAATGCGAAGAGAAGAGTGGAAATTATTAAACCGTTTATATAATTATGATATGGATTATTTATCAAGAACTTTCTTATATCTTAAAGAAATGATTGAAGATATTATGATGCTTGCTGATCATATAAAAAGCTTCTCAGAATATATCCAATTTTTAGCAACAAAATATTTAATATTCGACTAAACTCAAAAGTATGAAGAGCGATGGCGGATATGACTTCTTTACTTGTTGCGATTTTGGTTATAATGGCCATCTCCCTTGCGTTTTCAATTGGAGCGAATGATGAGACCTTATCCGTTTTAGTTGGGGCGGGAGTGTTGAAGTTTAAAATTGCTTTAATAATTGGAGGTATAGCGATTGGTTTAGGGATGATTCTTTTTAGTGGTGGCTTTGTTGCTAAAACTGTAGGAGCCGATATATTAGGTGAAGGCATTCAATATACTACTTTTATGTTATTAACAGTGTTGATAAGTAGTATTATATGGTTGGTCCTTGGAAGTTTTGCTGGTATCCCTTTGAGTAGCACTCATTCACTAATTGGAAGTGTGGTTGGAGTAGTCATAGTTTATGCGATATTTCAAGGTGGTATAAATCTTGAGATAGCTTTTAATTGGGAAAAATTAAGCAATGTTATTCTCAGTTGGATTATTTCGCCATTATCTGGATTGGTTATAACCTTTATTTTTTTTAAGCTAATTGTTAAACTATATTTATATCGCTTAAAAGGATTAAATCAAATTGAAAAGTCCGAAAAATATTTCAAATGGATTTTATTTATTGTGGTTATATTCGCAGAGATTTGGGTCGGAGCAAATTCAGGAGAGGCACTAGGAATTCTCTATGGATTATTAGCTAATAGCTCTCTTAACATTCAACAATATTTCTTTTTTTCTATTATATGTGGAGTTGCTGCATTTCTAGGAATATATATTGCTGCTCGATATGTTATAAAAAATCTTGCATCACAAATGATAACTTCACGGCCAAGCGAAGGGATAATAATACAATTAAGTTCATCAGTTATTTTAATGATTGCTACATTATTCGGATTGCCAATTTCTCACAGCCATGTTGTAGTTTTTTGCATAATAGGATTAAATCTCGCTCAAAAAAAGGATATTGATTATAAATCGCTAATTAAAATGGCTATCTATTGGATATTAACTTTTCCTATCGCAGCAATACTATCGGCATTATTCTATTATGGATTGGCAATTATAGGGTTGATCTAATAAAATATAAATGTAAGATTATTTATTTATAATAATAATTGAAATTAAAAGGAAAATACTAAAAATGGGGTCATTAATCGAGTTTTTAAAGAGAGAAGTTGCATTAAATGCTTTGGAGAAATCAATAAATCATGCTAGAGTCGTACAATCGTGTGTAGAAGAATTAGGAAAAGGTTTAACTCTTTTATTGCAAGATAGGAAACCAGAAGAGGCTCAGGAGGTATTTCATCAAGTTGATATTATCGAAAACAATGCAGATAAATTGAGACGAGAAATTCAAAAGGATATTAGTAGAGGAGAATTAAATCCAAGTGTAAGACAAAATTTATCTCATCTCATAAAAAGAATGGATGATGTTGCAAATTGTTGTACCGGAGTGGCTAGAAGAATCAATACCGTACCTGAAAAATTCTGGGATCAGTCAAGCAAAGAGTCAATACGAATTGTTCTTGAAATGACGGATGTGACAGTAGCCTGTTCAAAATATTTAGATAAAATTCTTATCGATCTCCTTGAGGAGAGAAAAAATCTTAAAGAATATTCACGACAGATTAATCAATACGAACATAAAGTGGATTTGCTTAATATAGATTTAAGAAGGAATCTACAATTGACTAATTATGATGTTAATCAATTTACTGTTTTTACGGTTGGAAATGTTTTTGATATTTTGGAAGCAATTTCAGACTCAATTGAAGGTGTAGCCGATTATATCATGGTATTAGTAACAAGTACAGAATCTCTTTAAATACTTTAGTTAAATTAGATTATTAATGATTATTTCCGAGATATCTGATGAATATTCTCCTGTTCTCCGGATACTTTCGATTATATAACCAATTTCAACAGCATACTCTGCACTGTTATTACTACCAAATTCAATCTTTTCGCATTCCATAGTTAGTTTTTCAATAGATTCAATATTTTCATTTGCTAAACTCAAACTATTTTGAAGCCACGCATCTAAACTCAAATTTAGCAGATCTAAAGATAGCTTACTAGCTTTTGTAATATTATTTAGCAAATCTTTATCGATTTTCTCAAAATTAATTCGGAGCACACTCTTTGCAATCTTGACAGCATGATCTGCGATGCGTTCTAAAAATCTGCTTATTAACTGGTAATTACTGGCATCTTCTAAGGTGATATTCATTTTCTGGCATAAAATTATATCTCGTAAAACAATATGAGCTTGTCGTTCTACTAACCAATTCAATCTATCAATTTGATCATCTCTATTGATCACTTGCTCCGCTGAACGTTTATTTCCGTTTTCTAAGGCTTTAACAGCATCCTCATGCATATTCTGAGCTAAAATATACATTCTTTTTATGGTTTTATCAAACGGCATTTCTTTTGGATCAAGTAAATCTTTAATTAAAATCGTGTTACTAGTTTCTTCTATAATTTCAGGCCCCATTGCAATATTGATAAAACCTTCGATTGCAGTTCGCATTTGATGGTTAAATTTCTTGCTTGACTTAATTTTGATGATGCTGTAACCCATAATATAGGCTCCAATTAACAAACGAAATAAGAAATCAGAGTTTTGTATCTCATCAATGTCAAATGATTTTTCTTTGATATATTGTTGGGAGTTGATATAGGGGGTGATTAGTAAATTTCCATCTGGTTGAGGTAATATCCCAATGGTATCTTTTGCATGAATTCCATGACGATTAATCCATTCTTTTGGGAGGGATACAATATAACTACTACCACCAGTCTGTTGGACTTTTCGAGTTTCAATATTATATGTCATGATTAAATAGAATAAAGAATATAAATATTATAAAGATTATATATAGCTAATATATGTGTCTATATAGGTATATATAGAAACTCTTGAAAATTGTTGTTTAGATTAATTTCTAATTTTGAGATGGTCGAAAACATGAAGTATAAAAACATAGTGTTAAAATAATATATAACTAAAAATTATATGATTTTAATATCACTAAAAAGGTTGTAAACAATGGAAGAAAAAAAGAAAAAGTTTAGATCTTACCTTATAATTACGGTTGCAATCACCTTAATCTCATATATTGTTCTTTATACTCTTTTTTGGGAGGTATTATCTGGGGTATTAATAACACTGGAAGGTATCTTAATCGGTTCTCTCATAAGTCTTTTAAAAGTAACCATATTAGCGTTGATGAGTTTTTATATCTTTCGAAGATGGTTAAAGCAAGATGCAATTTTCACATCTGATGCGTACTTTTTATTTGGTTCCTTTTTCTGGATATTGGTTTCTGGAAAGATTTTAGATCTATTCTGGAATCTGGGTTTTATTGGTAGTGTTTTTGATATGAATTATCTATTGTTTTTATTAAAAATTCGATTTGCAATCGTTGTTTTGACTATTGTACCTATTCTGTTTGTAGGACTTGAGGCTATATTAACTTTTGTAAATCTCTATAAGAAAAAAGAGATGAAAAAGCAGCAATTTAATAAGATACGGAAAAGAATAATCATTATCTCTATAATTATAATAGCTATATTAATCATATTAGCACCTAGTGTTCCTTTTATGACAATTATGCTTCCGTTTGTCTCGTTTCCCATGTTTCTCTTTATAGCTATCATGTTTCTGTACATGTACAAAAACAAGTACCTTTCACAAGCAAATGGTTTAATAATTGGGCTATCTTTTCTCCTTTTAATTATTGCTACCATAGCTCGAACGGTATTGAGTCTATCATATGACATCTTTCCCGTAGTTTTAGCTGAATTTATAGATATTGGAGTCTATATCTTGATGTTTATTGGATTTATAACCAAACCAAGCTATGGAAAATAATTTTTATTCTCTCTCTTATTTTTTTCAAAAAATAGTGTAAGTTAAATTAATACATCTTAAATAAAGAATAATAAAATGTTAATCATTAATCAAATACCAAAAGTCTAAGTTCCTATGATTTGGATTACTTTAGTTTTGACCATTTTTCTCTCGTTAGCCTTTCTCTATCTAATGGATTTATATCTCAAAAAAAAGGGTTCTTCCTTAAAGAAAATTCTAACAGCTCAATTTAAATACACTAAAAGACTCGTGAGGACAAAAAGGATATTGAGTTTTTTCGGAATTTATTTGTTATTGGGTGGAGTAGTCTTTACATTTTACAATTTGGGAAATCGTATAGCATTTACTAGAATCCTTTCAGGTTATTCTGAATGGCGAGAAAGTAATGGAGAGGCGTATCTATTCATTAGTGCGGATGATTATTACGATTTAGGTTATCATACGGGCAAGGGATTAGCTTCGAACATCGCTCTTATGAAATATGAATTGATGATATCTTCACTAATGTTTGGAATCGATTATTTTTCTATGATTAATGTAGCAAAACAATATATAGAGTATATACCAGAGGATTATCTTCTTGAACTATACGGAATGAGTGAAGGTGCTTCAGCTGGTAGTGGTTTCTATCTTTCATTTGAGGATATTTTGGTACAATCTTTATTTCTTGAGATTATTTATGGCCGAGTACTTCCTAGCAAGACCGTTTCTTTCGGTTGTACAGCATTTGGAACCATTAATAATAATAACGTTAGCATAATTGGACAAAATATTGATCTAATAAAACCTATGGGTGCCTGTGGAGCGTTTGTATTAAATCAATTCCGTGATGACCCATTAGTCTTTACTTATCGAATCGGTGCTTGTACATTGCCTATGGGGAAAAATGAGAATAATATCGTTATCAATATGAATTTAGTTCAATTGAACATTGTTTCTGAGTTAACCGTTCCTTACTTTGTATTAGCAAGAGATGTATTTTCTCAATGCAATACCATCGAGCAATGTTGTGACAAATTCTTTCAAAATCATTCTCTTCCTTATGGATGTAATCTTCTCATTGCTCAGAATGAAAAAATACTAGCCGTTCAATGTCTACCTAATGAGATTAACTTAAATTACCCTAACTCAACAGTAGTCCATTCAAATACTTATTTGAATGAGACATGGCAGGATAAATTAGCCGATCCTACATATTCTAAAGCAAGACAAGAGTATGCTGAAGTTATCCTTCAATCTGCTTTTGAGGATAAAGAATTAACTGATTCTGAGCTAATTAACTTACTTGGTAATAAACCAATCATCTGTCGGGATGAAGGAGGGCTTACAGGAGATGGTACTGTAGCATTCTTAACTTCTACCCATTTTGGTATTGGAACCGTACATGAAAACGTTGGATTGGTGCCTATCTAATTTGAGTAGTTTGTAGTGGATAAACAAACAATATTTTATAAAATTCTTTTTTATTTGGCTGAAAATTTTATATTTGATAGCTCTCTATTATGATATACTAACCCCAATCTTGAATCATATTCAATTTACATGAAACAAATCGCTTTGAAATTTTTGGTTTTAGGTGATGGAGGAGTAGGAAAAACAACACTCCTTCATAGATATGTAAAAGGGAAGTTTCTAAATACCGCCACCATGACTATTGGAGTAGAATTTCTGTCTAAACAAATACAATTAGATGATGTTTTATGTCAATTAATTTTATGGGATATTTCAGGGCAGGATCGCTTTCGATTTATGATCGATAAATATATGAGAGGTGCAAGCGGAGCACTTGTTCTCTTCGATACTACGAACATGACTTCGTTTGTAAATATTGGGAAATGGATGAGTCTTGTGAGGAAATATTACCAAAACTTACCTATCCTTCTCATAGCAGCAAAATGTGATCTTGAAGAGTTTTCAATAGTAGGGGATATTTATGCTAAAAAAACTACGGAACGGTTCGGTATGATTGATTTTATAAAAACCTCATCTTTAACAGGTATGAATGTTGAATTAGCATTTGAATCCCTCGCAAACTATATAATTCGACTAAAAAAATTATAATCCTAAGAAATTTATATATTTAAAAAGTTTATTTAAAAAATCTAAAAGCAAGGCTATATAGATTCTATATTCTCAATATTAAGCAATAATCTATATCGAGATGGGTTTTATTGCATTAATTTCACTTTAAATTAACTCAAATTTTAAAAATAATAAATAAGTAAGTGAAAATTTAAAATGCAAAAAAATGCTTTAGCTGTGTTAATGGTTGTAGTGGGCCTCATTGGCGGTACTTTTATCGGCTGGGGGATCAGTGCAGTCATTACTCCCGCTGGAACCCAATTTGTCACGATTGAGATTACAGGATCAACCACTTGTGAACCAGTCATTACTACTTGTTCAGAGCAATTCATGGCTATTAACCCTAATGTAGACATTTCAGTAACCGGTACTGGATCTGGTTCTGGTATAGCAGATACGATTTCTGGTTTAAACAATATTGGTATGTCTTCCAGAAACATTAAAGCTTCTGAAAATACAACTGCAGGGGGTAAATTAGTTGACTATAAGTTTGCAAAAGATGCTATTGCTGTTATTATCAATGCTGATCATCCTAACGCAACTTGGTTAGAGTCAAATGGTTTGACTATGGATCAAATTTTCTTAATTTACAATGGAACTTATGATACTTGGGATGACATTGATGGGTCCTTAACAACTCAAACAATTGATTGCTATACTCGACCTGATGGTTCTGGTACAAGAGCCACTTTTGAAGAATTGGTCGAAAAAGATTCAGAAGAGCTTGGAGACAACTCTGGATATCAAACTTCAGTAACTGGATATACTCAAGTATCTTCTAATTCACTGATGGTACAAGGAGTTGCGGGTAATGATTATGGATTTGGTTATTGTGGTCTCGGATATGTCGATGCAACTGTCATTGCTGTACCCGTTGATGGAGTTGCTCCATCAATTGTAACGGTCTTAGACGATTCTTATCCTATCTCTCGAGCACTACATCTCTTAACTAATGGTCCCGCAACTGGATGGGTTCAAGCCTTCTTAGACTATATCTATGGTCCTTATGGGCAAGCGGTTGTAGCTGATGAAGGTTTTATCCGTCTTTGGTTCTAAATTATAAAAAGCTATTTCATTAAATACAAACTTTTCATTTTTTTATCTATTTTTCTTATGTTTACAGCTCTCATTATTATTTGAATTTTTAGCCGAAATATATAGACTATATATGCTATATACTTATCTATAATATATTGTGGTTATGAATTTAATCAATCTCATGCTATTTTATTCATATAGAGTAAATTTATAATGATAATCGAATTGATATCGTTTTCATTTTTTACTAAATTGACTATTAATTCATTAATATAAGTCTTTGTAAGAATTATGGCTACAGAAACTATTTTTAATGAAAAGTTTTTTTTCCAAGACGAGGAATTATCATATTTAAAGAAAAATCTGGATCCCTTGATCAAATGGGTATTATTTGCTTTTGCCTCAGTGGCAACGGTATTTGTATTTCTAATTATTATCTTTCTCTTCATTAATGGGGCTCCTTTCTTCGTTCGAGTTCCATTAGAAGATTTCTTTTTTGGGACTAATTGGCTTCCTTCAGCAGGAGATTTCGGTGCCTTGCCGATTATAATCGATACTCTTTTAGTAACTCTTGGTGCAATTGTTATTGCTTTACCGTTAGGGATCCTTACCGCAATATTTATTGCGGAATTAGCACCCCCTTTATTAAGGAAAATACTTAAATTTTCTGTGGAAATACTTGCTGGTATTCCATCGATAGTATATGGATTTTTTGGAGTAGTCGTTTTAAACACATGGATAAAGGACATATTTGGAATGCATGATGGAAGAAGTTGGCTTTCTGGTTCTCTTATTTTAGCTATAATGGCTTTACCTACTATTGTTTCTGTATGTGAAGATGCAATTCGAGCAGTTCCAGACTATTATCGTGAAGCCTCTTATGCAATGGGAGCAACCAAGTGGCAAACTATTCAGAAAGTAGTAATACCTGCTGGAATGTCAGGGATAACTGCTGCTGTGATCCTTGGAATAGGACGAGCTTTAGGAGAAACTATGGCAATGACCTTAGTGCTTGGTAATAGTTATCGTCTACCAGATCCATTAACTAATATGTTAAGTCAAGTCGCAGTAATAACCTCGACTATAGCTACTAACTGGGGTCCAACAGTCGAAGGAAGTATTGAACAAAAAAGTTTACTAGCGCTTGGGATTGTATTATTTATCATGGCTTTACTCGTAAATACGCTTTCAAATATAATTATGACCAGAGTGAGAAGAAAATTTACAGGTCAAAAACCGAAAGAAAGATTTTTGGAATTAAGAAACACTAAATATTATAAGATATTTGACCGGTATAAACAGTGGTTCATTACTGGATTTGCGGTAGTATTAGCAGTATTACTCCTTCCCGATGTCAATTCACAACTATTTGGTGGAATTTTAATAGTTGGATTAAGTGCTATATATTACATCTATAAAAAAGTATCAAAACAATATAAACGATATGTAGTGTATTCTGTCTTGCTCTCAATTTTAGGATGGATACTTAGTACATGGATTGGTATATTGTTAGCAATATCTCTATGCAGTGTAATTTTTGTGTCGTTTATTATCCTAAAGCGTATCTCTACTGTAGTTCAACAACGAATATGGTTTGTGATAATATATGTAAGTTCTGCATTTGCTGTTTTCGCGGTTGGACTGTTAATATACTATATTGTCGTGACCGGTGCACCTGCGTTCTTCGAACTTGGATTTCTTACAGGCGTTCCAAGTAATAGTGGAAGAGAAGGGGGAATTTTTCCTGCAATTATTGGAACATTACAACTTACGGTAGGTTCAATATTGTTTGCACTTCCTCTGGGGATGTTCGCGGGTATTTATCTCTCTGAATACGCTGGGGACAATAAAAAAACTAAATTTATACGAGCTGGTATTGATAATCTAAATGGCACTCCTTCAATAATATTTGGTTTATTTGGCGTTGTATTTTTTCTTATATTTGTTGGTTTGCCAAGATCTTTACTTGTGGGAATTTTAACCTTGGGATTAATGATCCTTCCCACAATCATACGAACCACTGAAGAAGCTGTAAAAGCCATCCCTCAATCATTCCGAGAGGGAAGTTTAGCATTAGGATCAAGTAAATTTCAAGGAATTATTAAAATAGTAGTACCTGCAGCTATACCTGGAATTGTTACCGGAGCTGTTTTAGGAATGGGTCGAAGTGCTGGAGAAACAGCTCCAATTATGTTTACGGCGGTACGATCTCATTCTACATATATTACCTTCTCGTTACTCAATCCCGTCATGGCACTCACTTATCACTTATTTCGATTAAGTGGTGAAGTTACCGGCGGTCTCGAACGAGCTGCAGGAACAGCTTTAACTTTATTATTGTTAGTTTTAGTTTTGTATAGTTTTGCATTTATTATTCGAATAAGATATGAAAAAAGAAAACAATGGTGAAAAAATTTGCTCATAAAAAATAAAAGTAAATACAAGCAAGAAATCGAAAATAATGAACAGATGAAACAATATAATAATGAACATGTAATAGAATGTCGTAATTTAAATCTCTGGTATGATGAGGTTCAAGCATTAAAAAACATAAACATGAAATATCGTAAGAATAAAGTGACTGCTATTATTGGACCCTCAGGTTGCGGGAAGAGTACCTTATTGCGGTGTTTTAATCGAATGAATGATGTGATTGAAGATTGTAGAATTGAGGGGGAGGTTTTATTCAACGGAAAAGATCTTTATAACAGCAATGCGGATGTTCGATTGAATAGGAAAAAAATTGGAATGATTTTTCAAAAGCCAAATCCCTTTCCGATGTCCATTTATGACAATATTTCCTATGGTCCAAAAATTCATAAAATTATAGATGATGATATTTTAGAGAAGATTACGGAGAAATGCCTCAAACGAGCTGTATTATGGGAAGAAG
>Ga0180433_10004367_pt1 | contig 19934 bp, 15 predicted proteins | sample SS_ome_8_FD_132980 | JGI IMG/M metagenome (GOLD analysis project Ga0180433, IMG submission 132980) | Hypersaline lake sediment archaeal communities from the Salton Sea, California, USA - SS_1_D_1 metaG | ecosystem: Environmental > Aquatic > Non-marine Saline and Alkaline > Hypersaline >... | reverse complement strand
TCTTATTCTGACGGCGCTCGTCTGCATTCCGGCTTTGGCCGCCGCAACGAGGGCGGATGAGCTGGCGGAATTGAAGGAACAGGTCAACATGCTGCTGGCAAGGATCGAGCAGCTTGAGGCAAGACAGGAAAAGCAAAGCGAAATTATGGAAAGTCGGATCGACCAGGCCGTTGAGAAAAAAAAGGTCGAAGCCCTGCCGGACAGCGTCAAGTGGATCGAAAACGTCGATATCGGAGGGGACTTGAGATACCGCCACGAGTCGATCGATTCGGAAAGCTCGGGAAGGTGGGGCAAAGGCCGGCACCGACACCGTATTCGCGCCAGGCTGGGCGTGGACGGCAGGATCAACGATGAATGGGACGTGGGGTTTAGGATCGCCAGCGGTTCTTCGGACCCGTCCTCCACGAACCAGACCCTGGAAAACGGTTTCTCGAGCAAGGACATCTGGCTTGATCTGGCCTATTTCAACTGGCACCCGGCCGCACGGGAAGGTTTGAACATCTACGGCGGTAAGATGAAGAATCCTTTCTACAGCGCCGGCAAGAATCAGCTATTGTGGGACAGCGACCTCAACCCCGAGGGTATCGCCGCCACACACGTTATGCCGTTCGGCGAGCACGACAAGCTGTTCATAAACGGCGGAGCTTTCTGGGCCGAGGAAAGCGCCAGCAACATCGATCAATCCCTATGGGGCGTTCAGGCCTACCTCCGGCACGCTTTTGAGAAAAAAAGGTACCTCCTCGCCGGCGCCGGGTACTTCGACTACGGCAACACCAAGGGCCAGGCCACCCTTTTCGATTCGACCGACAGCTACGGTAATACGGTCGACGCCTCGGGCCTTTACGTCAACGACTACGATATCGTCGAGGGGTTCGCCGAATATGGTTTGACAGTCACCGGACGGCCGGTGGCGGTCTTCGGCAACTACATCCGCAACGCCGCCGCCGACACTTCGGAGGATACGGGCTGGCTCATCGGCTGCAGGTTCAACAAGGCAAAGGAGCCCGGTTCCTGGGAGCTGGGCTACAACTACCGGGACCTGGAAGCCGACGCGGCGATCGGGGTTTTCAGCGATTCGGACTTCATCGGCGGCGGCACCGACGGCAAAGGTCACCAATTCGGCCTCAAATATCAGCTGGTCGAGAATCTGCAGGCCGCCCTGACCTATTTCCTCAACGAAAGGGGCGGCGGCGACGACGATTACAGGAGGCTGCAGGCGGACCTGATTTTGAAGTTCTGAGGGGTTCTTGAAATTCTAACGCAAGCCTAACACTATTCTAACACTGAGGCGTTAGCCTGTAATTGTGAATAGACAAGGAAAATCAGAAAGGAGACTTGAAATGAGAGAAGCGATTGTTTTCGGGCTGGTTCTGCTCCAAGTGCTGTCAGCGACCGAGCCGGCAGTCGGCCAAAGGCAGTCTTTGCGGATAGAAGGTTCGACTACGGTCGGGCCGATAGCGGACGCCTTTGCCGAAGTCTTCAACAACAGGTACACGGATCTTGACATAACCGTAAAAAAGACCGGAAGCGGCGACGGTGCGGCTGCCCTGGTGGACGGGCGCTGCGACATTGCGATCATGAGCCGGTTCATGAAGGAGAAAGAGTACCGCAAGGCCGTTGAAAACGGGATATTTCCCGTCCCGCACGTGGTGGCCATGGACGGCGTCTGCGTGGTGGTGCATCCGTCAAACCCCGTTTCGCGGCTGACCGGCGGGCAGGTGAGGGATATCTACAACGGCAGGGTAACCAACTGGAGTGAACTGGGCGGCCCCGATGTGGCGATTGTTGCCATCAGCCGCGACACGTCTTCGGGCACATATGAGACTTTTCACAATCTCGTTATGGAAAAAGAAAAAATGGCTCCGGCGGTTGAATACGTCAACTCCAACCCTCAGGCGCACGCAAGGGTCAAGACGACCGTGGGGGCCGTAGGTTACGTCGGGATCGGTTTTTTGGACGCCAACGTAAAGGCCCTGGCCATTGACGGGGTTTCGCCGTCCAGGCAGACCATCGCCACCGGACAGTACCCGGTGGCCCGGCCGTTGTTCATGTTTACTAACGGTTACCCGAAGCTGGGCGGCGTGACATACAAGTTCTGCACCTTCTACCTGACGGAGACGGGCCAGGAAATCATCGAGGCCAAAGGTTTCGTACCGGTTACGAACTATTAACACATGATCGCCAACGGCACTGTGAGCGGCGGGCAGGGCGGAACGGCCGGCGGCGCGAGTCGGTCGCTGGTCCTTACGCCCCTTGAGGACCTTAAGGGGTTTTTGTCCCTTCACTTGGGCCGTTTCGCCCTGTTTCTTCTGGCCTGCAGCTCCGTGCTGCTGGTGTTTCTGATCTTCGTTTTTGTTGTTCAAGAGGCGGTGCCCTTTTTCGCGAAATTCAGCACGGTCGAGTTCCTGGCAAACGCGCGCTGGTACCCGGAGGCCGATCCGCCTGAATTCGGCGCGCTGTCCCTGATCGTCGGGTCGCTTTACGTTACCATAACCTCGCTTATCCTGGCGGTGCCGGTCGGCATCCTGGCGGCGGTTTTCCTGAGCGACATGGTCTCGCTGCGGACAAGGGACCTGGTAAAACCGGTCGTCGAGATTCTCGCGGCGATACCGTCCGTGGCCTACGGGTTTTTCGCGGTGCTGGTCCTGGCGCCGGCGATGCAGTCCAGGTGGGGCTTTTCCACGGGAACGAACATATTGAACGCCTCGATCGTTCTTTCGATAATGGCCCTGCCGACTATAATCAGCGTTGCCGAGGATTCGATATCCGCGGTGGGAAGGGACCTGCGGGAGGCGTCTTACAGTCTGGGCGCGACGCGCTTTGAAACGATACTCCGGGTCGTAATGCCGGCCGCGCACAGCGGAATAATCGCGGCCGTCATATTGGGGATGATGCGGGCCATCGGTGAGACCATGGTGGTTTGGATGGCTTCCGGCAACGCGGCCCGGATACCTTCGCCCTGGTGGGATTTATCCCAGTCGGTGCGAACAATGACCGCGACCATAGCAGGTGATATGGGTGAGACGCCCAAGGACTCGTCTCATTACTGGTCGCTTTTCGCAATCGGTGTGGTGCTTCTGATGATGACGTTCATGCTCAACATCGTCAGCGAGTATTTTCTCGCCGCCGCCAAGCGAAGAACAGGGAAGGTTTAGGATATGAGGCTGCTTATCCGCCGAATAACCGACAAATTCTTCACCGTTCTGACCTCAGCGAGTGTCATTCTGCTTGCGGCGGCACTGCTGGTGGTGCTCGGCCCGATGCTGCTGCGCGGCGCCGGGGCGGTTGTTTTCGATGGAACAGTTGAGTTCCGCAGAATGCAGCTCGATCTTTTCAACAGGGGCGAGGCCGATAGTATCGAGGATGAGGTCTCCCGGGCCGCGGCTTGTCGCAAGGTTGTATACGAGACCATAGACAAGTTCAAACACGGCATCGACGTTGAGGAATTGTCGAACGAGGCAAAGCGCATATATCGCCTGTTCGGCAGGCAGCTGCGCTACGAAGGGGTGACCGGCGACGAATACCGGCGTGTCCGGTCGTTGGCCAGAGAGCTGAGAAACAGGCTATTGGAGGCCTTTGGAAGCAACGACAGGGCATTGATCGAACGGAACGTCGACCGCGTGCTGCGATATCGCGGGCACCGAGATTTCGCCGATAGCGCGGCGTCGGGGTTTTTCACGTTGGCCGAGGATTTCCTCACATCCGTCGAGAGCATCGACTTGAACAAGCGCCGGCAGTATGCCGACTCGCTGCGGCAGGCCGAAGAGATTATTTTTCGCCTCTTGGGGCCCAGGCCGGATGACGCCTTGCCTGCCCTGGCCATGGAGCGATACGGGGCCACCCGCTGGGACATGGCGCAACAGCTTCTGGACGATTTACTCTGGTCGAAGCAATGGGTCGAGGCCGAACCCGGCCGCCCGATGGTCAAGGTTCGAACATCAAGGGCAGGGCAGTTCGCCGGGACCGGGCTTGAAGGCCTTTTCAAGTACGTCGAAGACAACCTCGAAACAATGTTGAGGCCCCGGTTCACGTTTTACTGGCAGTATCTTATCGATGACAGTACGCCGGGACACTACTTCGGCGGCGTGGGCCCCGAGGTTCTGGGTACGCTGCTGATCACGCTGCTGTCGATGGTGCTTGTATTTCCCCTGGGTGTTGTTTCCGCGGCCTACCTGGTGGAATGCGCCTCGGATACCGCCGCCGTCAGGATCATCCGCATGTGCATAAACACGCTTGCGGGTGTTCCCAGCATAGTATTCGGGCTTTTCGGCCTGGCGTTTTTCGTGTTGTTTCTGATACCGCTTTTCGGCGGGCCCTCCAAACCGTGCATTCTGACGGCCTGCCTGACACTGGCCGTGCTGACCCTGCCGGTTATGATCAGGGCCAGCGAAGAAGCGATTCGTTCGGTACCGCAGACCTACAAGGAGGCCTCCCTGGGGCTTGGAGCTGGCCGCTTCGTTACGTTCGTGAAGGTGACCCTGCCCGCCGCGCTGCCGGGCATCCTGACCGGCGCGATCCTGAGCCTGAGCCGGGTAGCCGGCGAAACGGCCCCCGTTCTTTTTACCGGGGCGGTCGCCCTGGGACCGCCGCCGGATTCGCTGTTCGACCCGACCCGCACTTTATCCTACGGCAGCTACGATATCGCCGTCGGAGACAGGCTGGCGATGATGGTGCCGCACAAGCAGTACGGCATGGTGGTGACGCTGGTCTTGCTGATACTGTGCCTTAACGGCATTGCCATCGTTCTACGGGCGAGAATATTCAGGAAGCTGAAGGGACAATAGACAAACAGGGGAATTCGGCGGCGATGCAGAAAGGTGATAATGACATGCTGATATCCGCATTGGAAAGCAAGGCGTCGAAGGACTCGATCACGTCCTCGGTGAGCCTGGGCGCGAAAGCGAGCTTAGGGAACGGGAATAAAACGCCGGACTGCTCGTGCAGAGTGATTAAGTCCGAGAACTTCAGCTTCTTTTACGGCCGCAACGCGGGCGTCAAGGGCATCACCATGGAGGTCTATCCCTGCAGTGTAACGGCCATAATCGGTCCGAGCGGCTGCGGCAAGAGCACGTTCCTGCGCAGCATCAACAGGATCAACGACCTGATTCCCCATACCCGTACGGAGGGCAGACTGCTGGTAAACGGCCACAATGTATACGACAAGAACACCAACCTGGTCAACCTGCGAAGGCAGGTCGGTATCGTATTTCAAAAACCGAACCCGTTCCCCAAGAGCATATTCGACAATATAGCTTACGGGCCTCGGCTGCACGGGGTCAGGAACCGCTCGCAACTGCAGCAAATCGTCGAAAACAGCCTGAGGGCCGCGGCCCTGTGGGACGAGGTCAAGGATGATCTGAAAAAATCAGCCCTTTCGCTTTCAGGCGGCCAGCAGCAGCGTGTCTGTATCGCCAGGGCTTTGGCCACCGAGCCCGGCATACTGCTGATGGACGAGCCGTGCTCGGCCCTCGACCCCATCGCAACGGGAAAAATCGAGGACCTGATTGACAGGCTCCAGTCCGACTATACGATTGTTATCGTTACGCATAACATGCAGCAGGCCGCGAGGGTCAGCAGGAGGACGGCGTTTTTTTGTCTGGGCCGGTTGGTCGAATACGACCTGACCGCGAAAATATTCCGAAACCCCGGCAAGAAACAGACAGAGGATTATGTAACCGGAAGGTTCGGGTAACGGCGGGCGAAAGTGCGAAAGACCCCGCCTTGTTATTGAGAAAGTCTTGACGATGGCGGAACATCTGCAAAAGGAAATAGAGAGCCTGAAAAAAAAGTTGTTGGCCTTAAGCGCGACGGTGGAAACGGCCGTAAGGGACGCCACTCTGAGCATCGAGAAGCGGGATGCGGACCTGGCGCAGAGCATAATCGAAAACGACATCGACATCGACGGTATGGAAGTCGAGGTCGAGGAGGACTGCCTGAAGATTCTCGCCCTGCACCAGCCGGTGGCGATCGACCTGCGTTTCATCGTGACCGTCCTGAAGATAAACAGCGATCTCGAACGAATCGGGGATTTGGCGGTGAACATCGCCGAAAGATCGGTTTTCCTCGCCAATCGGCCCGGGGTCGGCATGTCGATCGAATTGGTCCAAATGGCCCGCCAGGCCCAGTCAATGTTGAAAAAGAGCCTTGACGCCCTCATCAACCATGACGCCGACCTTGCCCACAAGGTTTGCGCCAGTGACGATATCGTCGACGGCATGAACCGCCGGATGTATCTTACAGTACAGGAGGCCATCCTGCGGAACCCCGAACAAATATCATCGTTGATCCATTTGCTTTCGGCCTCGCGCCACCTGGAAAGGATAGCCGACCATACCACCAATATCGCCGAGGACGTGATCTATATGATCGAGGGCCGGATCGTTCGCCACAGGGCTGAGGAATACAAATAGTCCGGCTTGCAGTGATTGACACCGCCGCCCCGCGGCGGTAGAATCCCCCGCGTTTGTATTCGAAACGGAACAGGCGATGAGCATCAGGCTTGCATTTCTCGGCGCCGCCCAAAACGTGACGGGTTCGGCTTATCTCATTGAGGCAAACGGCACAAGGGTTCTGGTCGATTGCGGGCTCTACCAGGAAAGGCACCTGAGATCAAGGAACTGGGAACCTTTCCCGGTTCCGCCCCAAAGCATCGATGCGCTGATTCTCACCCACGCCCATCTTGATCACTGCGGCCTGGTGCCGAAGCTGGTTCGCGATGGTTTCAGGGGCGGCATCAACTGCACGCCGGTGACCGGCGAGATCGCGCGGATAGTCCTGCTGGACTCGGCGAAGATACAGGAAGAGGACGCCGCTTATAAAAGGAAAAGACACCGCAAGGAGGGCAGGAAGGGCCGGTTCCCCGAAGTGCCGCTCTATACCGTCAGCGACGCACAAGCGGTTTTCGACCGTTTTTCCGAAAGCGAGTATGAAAAGACAGTAAAAATCGCCAAGGGGGTCGAGGCGAGATTCCATGACGCCGGGCACATTCTCGGCTCGGGCATGGTGGAACTGGCGATAAGTCAAAACGGGGCGGTCAGGACCCTGGTCTTTTCTGGCGACGTGGGCAGGTGGAACAGGCCAATCATCGCGAACCCGGCCCTGATCGAAAATGCGGATTACGTCACCGTCGAATCCACTTACGGTGATAGGCTGCACAAAGGCGCCGGCGAAATAGAAGAAAGATTGGTCAACGTCATACGGCACGCTTGCGACGAGGGGGGCAATATCATTATTCCCAGTTTCGCGATCGAGCGGTCGCAGGAACTTCTCTACCACCTCAACAAACTTTTGGTGGAAGGCCGTGTGCCGGAGCTTATGGTTTTCCTCGACAGCCCCATGGCCGCGAGTGTCACGAAAGTCTTCGAGGCCCACCCGGAGCTTTTCGACAAGGCGATGACCGATCTGGTCGACAGAAACATGTCGCCATTCAATTTTTCCGGGCTTAAAGTGGTTCGTTCCACCACCGAATCCAAGGCGATCAACCGGCTCAGAGGAACGGCGATCATCATAGCCGGCTCCGGGATGTGCACCGGCGGCAGGATCAAACACCACCTGGTCAACAACATAACCAGGCCGGAAAGCACGGTCTTGTTCGTCGGTTACCAGGCGGCAGGCACCCTGGGAAGGCGCATCCTCGAAGGTGAAACGCAAGTTCGGATCCTCGGGCGGGAGCATCCCGTCAGGGCCCGAATAGAGCGTATAAACGGGTTCTCCGCGCACGCCGACAGGGACGAGCTTTTGAAGTGGCTTTCCGGTTTCAAGAACAGGCCCCGCCGGCTGTTTGTCACGCACGGCGAACCCGAATCCGCCCGGTCTTTCGCCGAGTTCGTTGAGGCCGAATTGGGCTGGGACACAATGGTGCCCGACTACAAGGACCGCGTCGAACTTGACTAGTCGGCGTTTTTTTTTCAGCCACAGGTCAGCTTCGCGGCCCGCTGTCGCGGGCCTTGCGGCGCCAGTCAGACCGCCGTCCGCGAGCAAGCTCACTTCCGCCGGCCTGCCTGCCGCCGCGGTCGGCTTTTGCAAAGCCAACCGCGAAGCTGACACACAGATTAACACAGATTAACACAGATTAACTCGGATATGGTTGGTTGCAGCGACAACATTTCTCTATTTACGATTGTTCAACTGCTCTGCCGGCCGAAGGACGGCCGCCGCAGGTCAGCTTCGCGGCCCGCTGTCGCGGGCCTTGCGGCGGAGAAAGCCCGCCGCTGGCGGACCTCAGCCAAACAAGGCCCCCGCTCAGCCAGTTGGCAACGCCAAAGTGGGGCAGGCCTCCGGCCTGCCATTGGCAACCGGGACGGTTGCCCCACAGATGGGACAGCAGGCGGCCGGCTCGGCCGATCGATGTTCATATCTTCCGCGCCGAGCCGGCTCTTTGCTCTGCTGCGCGGCCCTCTCGACCCGTAAAGGGGCCGGGGCCGAAACTCAAACCGCAGGTCCTGCGGGTAGTGCCGCGTCAGCCGGACTTTATCTTGACCTTCCGCGATTTGCTTTGGGCCTCGACGGTCTTGGGCAGGGTGATCCTGAGAATGCCCTTTTTGAATTCCGCCTGGGCCTTGTTTTCGTCCACTCCCGCCGGAAGGTCGATCATCCTTTGGAAAGTGCCATAGGAGCTTTCCCTGCGGTAAAAGCCCTTATCCTTTTCTTCTTCCTCCTGTTTCTTCTCACCCCGGATGGTCAGCATGGAATCGGTGACCGTTACGTCGATGTCCTTTTCATCCATGCCGGGCAGTTCCGCCGAGACGCGGACTTCCTTGTCGTCTTCGCTCACGTCCACCATCGGTGTGAACGAGGGGGCCCATTCGGCCAGTCCGCTAAACGGTTCGATCCAGAAGTCGCTGAAGAGGCGGTTCATCTCCCGCTGCAGCCAGCTCAAAGGAGTGGCGCCCCTGGGCCTGTTGCGTAGACTCGTACCTTCTTTTCTTGTCATTTCACCAGCCATCGCAAAGTCTCCTTCTAAGTTAAACCGTACTTTCACCCGTTTGCCAACGTAACGCATTCGAGTTTCATATCCCAATTTAATACCATTGCCCGGCAGGTGGAAATAGGCAGGTTGCTTACTTTCGGTCAGCAAATTACGCAAAGAAGCAGGCGGCGGGCAGACGACGCGAGTCTCGAATGTTCGGGTGCAAGCCGAAAGGTCTCAGCATGAGATTTCTCGCCTCGCTTCGCTCGGTCCGAAATGACGCAGGGGGGTGCCCCTCTTTCTACTGCCCTCCGCGTCCTTTGTTTTCGTGCCGCGATGTGGTATCATAAATGCGTGCTTTCCGGCCGACTTGCCGGGGCTGATACTGTGCGAGGAAACCCTGTTATGCCGGTTTATGCGGGTATGGTCATATTGGGATGGCTGGCGGTCTTAATTGGCGCGATCCTGGCGCCGTTGCGGCCGGTTCGGGCTGGGATCACTCCGCAGACCCTGGTGTACTTCGGTTTCGAGGGTTCGCCCGGCTCACAGCTTCCCGCGGGCTTGGCGGACGACACCGCATCTGTGACATTTTCAGCCGACTGGGGAGCGGTTATGTACGGTTCGGCCAACCCGTTCTATTATCCCGCCGGTACAAGCGCCGACTTCAGCGGCGGCGGCTATTACCGCCGCGACCCGGGTCCAGGGGACGTTTTGGACCTGACCGATGCGTCTTACACGATCGAGATGTTCTTCAGGGCCGACACGATCGGCCAGGCGGTGCTGATCAGGAAATACCGGCCGTGGTACGTGGACCTCAGGCCCGACGGCTCGATTCACTTTGTGCATAACGAAGAGGACATATCCAGCGCGGCCGGTGCCGTCGAGCCGGCAAGGTGGTATCACGTCGCGGCGGTTTTCGACTCGTCGGACGGCGCCGAGCCTATGAAGCTCTACCTTGACGGCGTCGAATCCGCCTCGGGTGGGACCTCTCAGGCGAATCCCGATCTTAACGAGTACCCCGTTGGCATCGGCCTGATCAAGCGGGCGGACGACTCCAATGGCCAGTTCTTCGACGGCGCAGTCGATGAGCTTAGGGTAAGCGGCGCGGCTCTTGTGCCCGGGCAGTTCCTTTTGTCCGCGGCATCGGGTCCGGCGTTGGCGTTCGAATTGGAGGCGTCTTCCGCGGCCGAGAGCGGCGGCCCGGCAAGGCTGCGGGTGGTGCTTTCACAGGCCGCCGATGCCGACGTCACGGTCGACTACGCGGTCGCCGGCGGAACAGCCGGCGGCGGCGATTACCTTCTGGTCGGGCCGGCATGGTTCGATTTCGATGGCGATGGCCTTGTCGACTGGGCCGACCTTGGGGATTTCGCGGCGCTGTGGCTGGCGCAGCCGCCGGCGAGCAGGGCAGACGAGAACAGCGACGGTTGCGTCGATTTCGGCGACTTCGCCGTTCTGGCCCGGCAGTGGTTCGAAAGGGCCTACACCGACGGCCGCCTGCGGCTGGCCGCCGGCAGGACCGCCGGTACCATCTACCTGGCTATCGTCGACGACCAGTTTGAGGAGCAGGACGAAACGGTGGTGGTCGGCCTGTCGGATCCGGCGGGGGGAGCGGCCCTGCGGCAGCCGAGCCGCCACACGTATACCATCGTCGACAACGACCGGCTGCCTTTAGTGTCCTTCGCCTCGGCGTCCTCGAGCGACATCGAGAATATCGGGATGGTATTCATCGAAGTGGTGTTGTCGAACGCCTACACCGGCACCGCCGCGGTGGACTACAGCATAAGCGGTACCGCCTCGGGCGGTGGACAGGACTACCAACTCGATCCGGCTACTCTTACCTTTTCGCCGGGCCAGACGGTCAGCTACATCGTCCCGCGGATAAGGGACGACCTTGAAAACGAGCAGAACGAGACGATCGTCCTATCGCTTTCCAACCCCGTCAACGCCGGCCTGGGAACCGCCGCCGGGCACACGTACACCATTTTCGACAACGAAGGCGGCGTATGGTTCGACCGGATGGACTGGTATTGTTCCGACAGCGGCTCCGACGTCGAGCAGAGTTCCGACGGACACTTTGTCGACTGGAACGTCCGCCAGGGCGAACAGTTGATAGTCCGACTGCCGCAGCAGCGGTTCAGCTCCATCGGTGATACGGCGGTTTGCCAACTTCTGTGGTCGAGTTCCGGCCCCACCGACGATGGCTGCCAGTGCTACTTTGATTACGACCCCGACCCGAACCGGTACAGCTACTGCACGGACCTTACATGCGTCGGCGGTACGGGCGATTTCCGCGTGGGTCTTTTCGATTCCAACGGGCAGGGGTACATAACAGGCCACGGCATGGGAACGGACAACGGCATCTTTTCGGGCTATCTCGGCTACCACTTCCGCGTCTTTCCCCACGTTCCCCAGGACGCGCCGGCCAGGTTTACTGAGCTCAAGGACGACGGCACCGCCGAGTCGCACACCAATACCAGTCTGTGGGAGAGGGTCAACGCCGCCGGCGACAGCGTCCTTCTTTCCAACAGCAATTCCTGGAACCGGCTGGATTCGCCCATGACAGGCGGCTTCGGGATGCCGGTGGGCGGTTCGGCCGTGGTGACCATGACCCTTTACCGCATCTCACCGACACAGGCGAAGCTCGAAATCAACTGCAACGGAAAGACCTGGACAAAGTATTCCGAAGCATCTAATGTTATCCCCGATAAGATCGATGTTTTGGCGATATGGTCGAACAGCAAGAACTACGATTATCTCAGGCTCTCCGAACCGATGCCTTGAAGGCACCGGTCAAGCATAGCGGTTGATGGAAAGATACGTCTGCATCCATGGTCATTTCTACCAGCCGCCCCGCGAGAACCCATGGCTGGATGACGTCGAGGCCCAGGACTCCGCGGCCCCGTATCACGACTGGAACGAGAGGATAACCGAGGAGTGTTACAGGCCCAACGCGGCATCCCGGATACTCGGGCCCGGCGGAAAGGTCATAGCCACGGTAAATAACTACGCGCGTATGAGCTTCAACTTCGGACCCACGCTGCTGTACTGGCTGGCCTCTCACGCATCGGACGTTTACCGCAGCATAATCGCCGCGGACAAAAAAAGCCGGCGGTTGTTCGGCGGCCACGGTGCCGCCATAGCACAGGCTTACAATCACATGATAATGCCGCTGGCAAACGCCGGCGACAAGCACACCCAGGTGATATGGGGCATGCGCGACTTCGAATATCACTTCGGCAGAAGGCCGGAGGGAATGTGGCTCCCCGAGACCGCAGTGGACATCGAGACCCTTGAGGTTCTGGCCGGGCACGGCATCAAGTTTACCATTTTAGCCCCACGCCAGGCACTGCGGGTCAGGCGGATCGGGCGGGAAAAATGGACTGATGTGGACGGCGGCCGCATCGTCACAACCAAGCCGTACCTGTGCAGGCTTCCTTCGGGCAAGGCCATCGACCTGTTTTTCTATAACGATCCGGTGGCAAGGCACATCGCCGACGGCGACCTTTTGAAAGACGGCGAGAGATTCGCTCTTCGGCTGGCCGGCATTTTCGACGAAAACGACGAATCGCCCCAGCTGGCCCATATCGCCGCCGACGGCGAAACCTACGGCCACCACAGGCGCCACGGGGACATGGCGCTTGCCTACTGCTTCCACTACATAGAGGCCAACAGGCTTGCCAGGCCCACAGTCTACGGCGAGTATCTTGAAAAGTTCCCGCCGGCCTTCGAGGTTCAGATAGCCGAGAACACCGCCTGGAGCTGCAGCCACGGTTTGGAGAGGTGGCGGAGCAACTGCGGCTGCTATTACGGAAGGTTTCCTTCCGGCAGGCAGCAGTGGCGCGGCCCACTGCGGAACGCCATGGACTGGTTGAGGGATGAGCTTTTCGCCGTTTACGAGAGGGGGATGTCCGTCTATGCCGAGGACTGCCGGCGGGTGCGGGACGATTACATAAATGTCGTGAACGATCGGTCGCCGGAGAACGTCGATCGGTTTCTTTCGAGCATCACAACCGCGGCCAGCGCGGCGGGTATACCGAAAAAGCAGGACCCAGGACAAAGGACTCAGGACAAAGAATGGCGGCCTTCGGCCGCATTGAAGCCGCCTGCGGCGGCTGGAGAACCATGTGCAGGCAGGATGCCTGCCCCCCGACTGAGGACATCGCTCGGTTGTTCAGTTGGGGGGCAGCCTTCCAGGCAGCACGCGCCAGGGGCAAAGGCTTTGTCTGCTGACAGCTCCGCCGGCAGGCCGCTCGACGCCGGGGGAAAGGTTACGGTCCTGAAGCTTCTCGAGATGCAGAGAAACGCCATGCTCATGTACACCAGCTGCGGCTGGTTTTTCGATGACATCTGTGGAATCGAGGCGGTGCAGATAATGCAGTACGCCGCCAAGGCGATACAGCTGGTCAAGGAAGTCGAAGGGGCCGACCTGGAGCCGGCCTTTATGGACCTCCTCAGGCTGGCACCGGCCAACGACGCGCGGTTCGCCGACGGCGGGGCGGCGTACGAGGCCCTGGCCAAATCCGCCAGCGTGGACTTGAACCGGGTGGCTGTTCATGTCGCCATCAGCTCGGTTTTTGAGCGGCGCCAGGAAGAAAGCGACGTATACTGCTATTCCGTAAGGATCGAGCAATACGACCGCCTCGAATCGGGCTCAGGGATCCTGGCCGCGGGCAGGGTGACCATACGTTCGCGCATCGTCCTGGAGAATTACCGTGTCGACTTCGCGGTCTTTCACGCAGGCGGCCACGAGCTGATCTGCGGCGTGTCGGCTCCGATGCCGGACGGCGAGTTCGCGGCGGTCAGCCGGAAACTTCAAGAAGCCTTTAACGGTGGTGACGCCGCCGAGGTCGCCGGCCTTATCAACGCCTCGTTCGGGCCGAACCTCTATTCGCTGAAACACCTTTTTATGGACGACAGGCGGCGGTACGCCGACCCGGAGCCAATTTAACGGTCGCCTATGATGAATCGCCGCTCAAGCGGTATACTGTTGCACGTAACGTCGCTGCCTTCGAAATACGGCATCGGCGACTTGGGGCCAGAGGCCTACAGGTTCGCTGATTTTCTCATGGAGACCGGGCAGCGATACTGGCAGGTGCTGGCCTTGTCGCCTATAGGCCCGCATGGGCGGTATTCGCCCTACAACGGCCTTTCAGGCTTTGCGGCGAATACGTGTCTTATCAGCCCGGAGCTGCTTTACAGGCGGGGACTCCTGCGTAAGAACGAGATTCGCGTTGCCGAGTTTCCCGATGGTTCGCGCATTGATTACCGCCGGGTGTTGGCCCGAAAGCGCAAACTGCTCGATGCCGCCTTCAAGCGGTTCCGGAATACGCCTGACCGGGACGACTATGAGCGGTTTTGTTCGGCCAATACGGGCTGGCTGGATGATTACGCGGTCTTTGTCGCACTGAGCCGGCGTTTCGGCACAAGGATGTGGTGCCGCTGGCCGCTGGCGCACAGGCGGCACCGCGCCGAGGTCGTTCGTTCAGCCGCAAAAGAGCTTCGCACTGCTATAGACCACCAGAAGTTCCTGCAGTTCATATTTTTCAGGCAGTGGCAGTCGCTGCGGCGATACTGCAACAACCGCCGAATCCGCATGATAGGCGATGTACCTTTTTATGTAGCGTACGACAGCGCGGATGTATGGGCCCGGCAGGACATGTTTTGCCTGACCGCTTCGGGAAAACCCGCTTTTATTTCAGGAGTACCGCCGGATGCCTTCAGCCGAACAGGGCAGTTATGGGGAAATCCTGTTTATGACTGGTCCGCGCTTAGGAAAACAGGTTACTCGTGGTGGATCGATCGCATCAGTCACAACCTGGACATGTTCGATTTCGTCCGGATAGACCACTTCAGGGGTTTCGTTGCCTTTTGGCGTGTGCCGGCGGGAAGAAAGACCGCTCAGAGCGGAAGGTGGGTTAGGGGGCCCGGCGGGGCCCTGTTCGACGCTTTACGAGGGCGGGGTTTGTGTAAGCGGTTGATAGCCGAGGACCTGGGTTATATTACGGACGCTGTGAGGAATCTCCTCGAGCGGTACAGCTTGACCTGCATGAGGGTGATGCAGTTCGCCTTCGGACCTGACCAGGCCCAGAGCTGCCACAGCCTCCGGAATCATCCGGCGGACTGTGTAGTTTACACCGGTACGCACGACAACAACACGGCAAGAGGCTGGTTTAAGAATGAGACGACCGCCGCGGATAGAAAACGTTTGTCCTTGGCCGCCGGGCGGACGGTGACGAAGGCGAATGTAAACTGGGAGCTGATCCTCCTGGCTATGAGTTCCCGTGCGAATACGGTTATTATTCCGATGCAGGATGTACTGGGGCTTGGCGTCGAGGCTCGTATGAACCACCCGGGCAGATCGGACGGCAACTGGAGATGGAAGCTGCGGAAAGACTGGTTCCGGTCTGCTCCGGCCGAGAGGCTGGCCGAGTCGGCCGCAGCCGCAGGCAGGATCGAGGATTAGACTATGGACAACCAGGAGGCAATGAACAGGGCTTTCGGGTACATCGAACGGAACAGGCAGCGTTTTCTCGCCGAGCTCAAGGAATTCCTTTCTTTTCCTTCGGTAAGCGCCGACAGCGACCGCACCGACGACGTGAAAGAATGCGCGATTTGGCTTGCCGGTCACCTCGGTTCGCTGGGGCTGGAAAGCCGCGTGGTGGAAACTTCCGGCCATCCGATCGTCCTGGCACACAACCGGAACCGGACCGGCAAGCGGGTCATTGTCTACGGCCATTATGACGTGCAGCCTCCCGATCCTGTCGAAGAGTGGAAAACGCCGCCCTTCGAGCCTGTCGTCAAGGACGGGTTCATCTACGGCAGGGGAGCCAGTGACGACAAGGGCCAGCTCTTCGCGCACGTCAAGGCGGTCGAAGCCCTGATCAAAGCCGGCGGCGGACTTTACCGTGATGTGATTTTTCTTTTCGAGGGCGAGGAGGAATCCGGCGGAAGGAGCCTGGAGCAGTACATAGCACGGAACAGGGACAGTCTCGCCTGCGATTTCGTGGTCGTATCCGATACCGCCATGTATGACGAAAAAACTCCGGCGATCGCCTACGGTTTGCGGGGAATCGTCGCCTTCGAGTTTGAGCTCAAGACCGCCGAGGCAGACCTGCACTCGGGCGTTTTCGGCGGGGCGGTGCCGAACGCGGCGATGGCGATCTGCCGAATACTGGCCGAGTGCAAAGGCCCCGGCGGTGAAGTCCTGGTTGACGGCTTCTACAACGACGTGCGGCCGCTGACCGAATGGGAAACACGGAATCTGCGGAACCTGGCCGTCGACGCCGATAAGTTCGCCCGGGAGGCGGGCGTGATCAACGCTTTCGGGCAGGAAGGCTTTTCCATCCTCGAGAGGATTTGGGCCAGGCCCGCGTTGGACATAAACGGTGTCTGGGGAGGCTATACGGGCGAGGGATCAAAAACCGTAATACCAGCCTCGGCCTCGGCAAAGGTATCCATCCGCCTGGTTCCGGATCAGAAACCGGAAAAGATCGCCGCCCTGGTTACCGATTACATCCGCCGCATGTGCCCGAAATACGCCGAGCTGAAGTTTGCAGGTCCGGCGATCGCCGCCGAGCCGATAGTCTTCGATGTAAACTACCCGGCGATTCAGGCGGGCCGCAGGGCCCTGGAGCGCGGCTTCGGCGCCGAGCCGGTGTTCACCCGCTGCGGCGGTTCGATACCGGTGGTCAATACGCTTTACGGCCGCCTGGGCAGGCCGGTGGTGTTAATGGGCTTCGGGCTCGATTCGGACGGGGCGCACTCGCCCAACGAGAGGTTCAGCCTGGACAACTTTTACAAGGGGATAAAGGCGTCGGTGTGCCTGCTGGGCGGTTGATGATGCTCGATTTTTTGATACTCGTGATAATCGGACTGGCGATGGGGTTTTTCGGCGGGCTGCTGGGCATCGGCGGCTCGGTTGTGATGATCCCGGCGATGGTGGTTTTTTTCAGGCGCAGGCCCGAGGACCAGCACCTGTTCCAGGCGGCCGCGATGATATGCAACTTTTTCGTGGGGCTGACCGCCGCTGTTGTTCACCGAAGGGAAAACGCCCTGGTCGTCGGAACTCTGCGGTGGCTGGTTCCGACCGCGGCGGCCGGGATAATCGCCGGGGTGTGGCTGAGCAACAGGCGTTTGTTCTCGGCCGGCGGCAGTACAAACCTGACCAAATGTTTCGGTGCTTTTCTGGTTTATGTGGCCGTCTACAACTTCATCAAGCTTCGCAACGACATGGAGTCGCCTGCCAAGCTGCCGGGCTGCGGCAGCGGCGGTGTTCTCGCATCATTGATAGGGCTGGTGACCGGCCTGAGCGCCGGGCTTCTGGGAACAGGCGGCGGTACAGTTTCGACTCCCATGCAGCAGTTCTTGCTGGCGATGCCTCTGAAGAACGCGATAAGCAATTCCGCGGCGGTGATCTCTGTCACGGCCCTGATCGGTGCTATGTACAAGAACTTCACGCTTTCAGCCCACGGAATCGCGATGACCGAATCGCTTAAGATAGCGGCGGTGGTGATACCGGCGGCGATCGCCGGTTCCTTCGCCGGCGGTCGAATGCTTCACCGCCTCCCCCGGCATGTTGTCAGGGCGGTCTTCGCAGCGCTTCTTACCCTGGCCGCCGCGCGGCTTTTGGCAGGCTGAGGACGGTAAGCGTCAGTAATCAACTGCTGACTACTGCCTACTACCTTCTTTGTCCTGTGCCCTTCGATGCCGTTTTTGGGCGAATGGAACATCACGTATTCGTCGTTTTCCATCAGAACGCAGACGTTTTCCCCGGCCTCCACGCGGTTGAAGTACGTCCATGTCTTCAGGTCGTACGACCAGGACATGTTTGCCGCGTCGTCGTCGAAGAACATCCACCACTTTCCCGGCTGGTCCTTGTCCTCGACCAGGTAGGCGTCGATTAGGCGGCCCATTTCGGCTACCGGGACGTCCGGTCCCTTTACCATCATCAATTCCGGCTCGTCCCAGGTCTCCAGGTCGTCGCTTCGCATTATCCAGACCCTGGCGTCGTTGTTGGCATATTTTTCGCCATTGGGGGTGGGGTACGTCTGGAAGCAGAGGACCCACTTGCCGCCGAAGCGGATGATGTTGCCGGGGCTTGAGAAGTTCTTGTTCAGGTCGAGCGGAGTGAGCGGCTTCGGATCTGACCAGTCGACAAGGTCTTTGCTCCTGCTTTCGGCGGTCACCAAGTACCGTTTCCCGTCGGGTTGAAGTGTCACCATTGTGTAGTAGAGCCGGAATATTCCGTCGTGATATATCGCCGTGGGGTCGCGGTACGCCACGCCAGAATCACCGCGGAGGATTATCGGAGACTTGATGGCCGAGAAATCGATTTTCGCGGCGGCGAAGCTGGCCAACACCGCCGGTAATAACACCGGCAAAAGGACACAACCACTTTTGTTTCGCAATAGCGACTGCATTTCTACTGTTCCTTTCTGATGATTATTTCAGCGCCGTCGGGAACTTCCGGCAGCTTCGACAGGTCGCCCTTTACCCTGCCGATTATATTCACAACCTCCATGGGCTTCTCATCGGCCGCCGCACCAGCGCGTCGGCCCGGGGGCTGTTGGTCACCCGCTCGGCGGCCGGATCCCACCTGAGTTTCTCTTCGGTGAGCATCGATATGTTGACAAGGTGGCACAGGCTGGCTGTGCGGTGGCCGGCCTCGGCTGGAGCGACGGTTTCACCGCGGTTTTTAACCGCGTCGAGAAAATTGCGGCGGTGGCCGCGGCTTCGCCCGAGGTGTATTTCCCCTGGGCCGATCGTCTCCCTGAGCAGCTCCGGTGGATCGGCGGTGAGTTGGCTTCCATGTATCTTGATGAAAAGCCTGCCGTCGGTTCCCAAGAATTCCACGCCCCGCTCACCGGCGCTTTGGCCGATCATTCGAACCCCGTTTTTATACCTGCATTCGTACTGGAAATCGATAAAGCAGTTGTACATGCCGTCAGGCGGTCTGCTGCCGTGTGCCCAAACCTCCACCGGACCGGTGTTATCGGTGTCCAAGCCCAGCTGGGCCAGGTCCATCACGTGGGCGCCACGGTCGGTTATCTCGCCCCCTCCGTACTCGAGGTTCCATCGCCAGTGGCCGTGGCAGCGGTCCTTGTTATATGCGGCCCACGGCGCCGGGCCCAGCCAGAAGTCGTAATCGAACCATTCGGGCACCGGTTCCGGCGGCCGGGCCGGTCTTTGCGGTATGCGGGCCGGCAGGTTGATTCTGACGGTGTGGATCTTTCCGAGCCTGCCGTTGCGAACCAGCTCGCAGCCGAATCGGGCGCTGTCGTTCGACCTCTCGTGGCTTCCGGTCTGGACGACGCGGCCGTAGCGTTTGGCCTCGTCGGCTATGGCCCGCCCGCCGGGGATCGTGTTGGCAAGCGGTTTCTCGCAGTAGATGTCCTTGCCCGCCCTTGCCGCAGCCGCGGCGGTCGGCCCGTGCCAGTGGTCGGGTGTGCAGATGACCACCGCGTCGATGTCGCTGCGGGAAAGCAGTTGGCGAAAGTCGGCGTATTCGGCGCATCCTGCATTGCCGTAGACCTCGTTCACCGCGTAAGCGGCTTTCTGCTTGTGATGGGCGTCGACGTCGCAGACGGCGACCACCTGCGTGTCGGGCTGCTGTAGAAAGGCTTTCATATTGCCTGTTCCCTGCCCGCCCACTCCGATGCAGCCTATGGTTATCCGCTCGGCGGGCGCAGCCCGGCCGGTCTTTCCCAGGGCCGAAGCCGGAACGTAGTACGGAGAAACCGCCGCACCCGCCGCCGCGGCGGTCGATTTAAGGAACTGTCTGCGTGAAATACCGTTCATTTTCGCCTCCAGGACCTTTTTTGAACAAGTTTATTTTAGTCGCCGAGGACGATCGTGGCAAGGGGGGAGTTTCCCTCAGTCGGGGGCAGGCTTCCTTTGGAGGGCAAGCTTCCTTTTGGAGGGCAAGCTTCCTTTTGGAGGGCAAGCTTCCAGCTTGCCCCCCACAGACAGGCACAGCCAAGATGGCTGTCCCCCAACTGAGAACGCCGCTCGTTTGTTCAGTCGGGGG
>Ga0180433_10004366_pt1 | contig 19935 bp, 19 predicted proteins | sample SS_ome_8_FD_132980 | JGI IMG/M metagenome (GOLD analysis project Ga0180433, IMG submission 132980) | Hypersaline lake sediment archaeal communities from the Salton Sea, California, USA - SS_1_D_1 metaG | ecosystem: Environmental > Aquatic > Non-marine Saline and Alkaline > Hypersaline >... | reverse complement strand
GATGTACAAGCAGAAGACCTGGAAGCGGGTCGCGGTGCTGTTCGCCGGCCCCGGGATGAACTTCCTGATCGGTCTGGTCCTCATCTACGCGATCGCGGTCGCCTGGGGCCTTCCCCAGCTGCATCCGCCCACCACCGCCATGGTCGGTGAGACCACCTGCGTCAAGCCGGAGGTCGTTCGGGGCGAACTGGGCGACTGCACCGGTACCGGGCCGGCCGCCCAGGCCGGACTCAAACCCGGCGACGTCGTGGTCGCCGTGGGCGGCACGCCGGTGACGACCTTCCCGGAGATGGTGACCGCCGTGCAGGAGTCCTCCGGTCCCACGCCGTTCGTGGTCGAGCGGACCCTGCCCGACGGCACTACCGGCAAGGTCGACACCGTCATCGACGTGACCACGACGAAGCGGTGGGTGCCCGGCCCCGACGGGAGCCCGGCAACCGGCCCGTCGGACGTCGGTGCGATCGGCATCAGCGCCGCCCAGTTCGGGCCCACCCAGTACACCGTGCTGTCGGCGATCCCCGGCACGTTCGTCTTCACCGGCGAACTGGCCGTGGAACTGGGCAAGTCGCTGGCCGCGATTCCCACCAAGGTCGGGGCGCTGGTGCACGCCATCGGCGGCGGCGAACGCGACCCGGAGACCCCGATCAGCGTGGTGGGGGCCAGCATCATCGGCGGTGACACCGTCGACGCCGGCCTGTGGGTGGCCTTCTGGTTCTTCCTGGCCCAGCTGAACTTCGTGCTCGGCGCGATCAACCTCGTCCCGTTGCTGCCGTTCGACGGCGGCCACATCGCGGTCGCGGTCTACGAGAAGATCCGCAACATGATCCGGGCCGCCCGCGGACTGCTGCCGGGCGCGCCGGTCAACTACAACAAACTGATGCCCGCGACGTACCTGATTCTGATCGTCGTGGTCAGTTACATGGCCCTGACCGTCACCGCCGACCTGGTGAACCCGATCCGGTTGTTCCAGTAGGAGATTCTTATGACCATCGCTTCGGGAGGGGCTCCCTCGGGACCGGCCGTCGGATTGGGCATGCCGGCACCGCCGGCGCCGACGCTGGCACCGCGCAGGCCGACCCGCCAGATCAAGCTCCGGGACGTCGGGGTGGGCAGCGATTTCCCGATCTCGGTGCAGTCGATGTGCACCACCAAGACCCACGACGTCAACGCCACCCTCCAGCAGATCGCCGAGCTGACCGCCGCGGGTTGCGACATCGTGCGGGTGGCCTGCCCGCGGCAGGAGGACGCCGACGCGCTGGCCGAGATCGCGCGCAAGAGCAAGTTGCCGGTGGTCGCCGACATCCACTTCCAGCCCAAGTACATCTTCGCCGCGATCGACGCCGGGTGCGCCGGCGTGCGCGTCAACCCCGGCAACATCAAGGAGTTCGACGGCCGGGTCGGCGAGGTCGCCAAGGCCGCCGGCGCCGCGGGGATCCCGATCCGCATCGGGGTCAACGCCGGGTCCCTGGACAAGCGTTTCCTGGCGAAGTACGGCAAGGCCACGCCGGAGGCGCTGGTGGAATCCGCGCTGTGGGAGGCCTCGCTGTTCGAGGAACACGGGTTCGGCGACATCAAGATCAGCGTCAAGCACAACGACCCGGTGGTGATGGTGGCGGCCTACGAGATGCTGGCCGGCCGCTGCGACTACCCCCTTCACCTCGGCGTGACCGAGGCCGGGCCGGCCTTCCAGGGGACCATCAAGTCGGCGGTCGCCTTCGGAGCCCTGCTGTCCCGCGGCATCGGTGACACCATCCGGGTGTCGCTGTCCGCCCCGCCGGTCGAGGAGGTCAAGGTCGGCAACCAGATCCTCGAGTCGCTCAACCTGCGGCCGCGCTCGCTGGAGATCGTCTCGTGCCCGTCCTGCGGCCGCGCACAGGTCGACGTCTACACCCTGGCCAACGAGGTCACCGCCGGCCTGGAAGGCCTCGACGTCCCGCTGCGGGTCGCGGTGATGGGCTGTGTGGTCAACGGGCCGGGGGAGGCGCGGGAGGCCGACCTCGGGGTCGCCTCGGGCAACGGCAAGGGGCAGATCTTCGTCAAGGGCGAGGTGATCAAGACGGTGCCGGAAGCCAAGATCGTGGAGACCCTGATCGAGGAGGCGATGCGGCTGGCCGCCACACTGCGCGACGCGGACGCAACTGCGGGCGGATCGCCGGTCGTCACCGTAAGCTGAGGCGACATCTTCACCCGGGAGTTCCCCAGAAGGACATCTCATGTCAGCACCGCCGCTGATCCGCCCGGCCGACGGGCGTCGTGTCTCGGTGGCGCGTGACGTCGCGGCGGTCAATGAGGTTCTCGCCGCGGACCCGATCGGTTCTTGCATGGTGGCCGCGCGGGTGTCCGACCACGGAATCGATCCCCGCGCCATCGGCGGCGAGCTGTGGACGCGCCGGAAGGCGGCGGACTCGCTGTGCTACGCCGGGGCGAACCTGATCCCGCTGCGGGGCGCCCCGGCCGATCTGGTCGCCTTCGCCGACCGGGCACTCGCCTCGACGCGGCGGTGTTCCTCACTGGTGGGCCGGGCCGAGTTGGTGATGCCGATGTGGGAGAGGCTGAGCAGGGGCTGGGGCCCGGCACGCGACGTCCGCGAGGACCAGCCGTTGCTCGCGCTGGACTCCCCGCCGGACTGCGAGGTCGATCAGGCGGTGCGCAGGGTCAAGATCGACGAGCTGGACCCCTACCTGGTGGCCTCGGTCGACATGTTCATCGGTGAGGTCGGCATCGACCCGCGAACCGGTGACGGGGGCCGGGGCTACCGGCGCCGGGTCGCCGGGATCATCGCCGCCGGGCGGGCTTTCGCCCGATTCGAACACGGCCAGGTGGTGTTCAAGGCCGAGATCGGTTCCCAGTCGCCCGCGGTCGGCCAGATCCAGGGGGTCTGGGTCCATCCGCAGCGGCGGGGCCGCGGACTCGGTGCCGCCGGGACCGCGGCGGTGGCCGCGGCGGTGCTCGACTCCGGTCGCGTCGCGAGTCTGTACGTCAACGGTTTCAACACCGTCGCGCGGGCCGCCTACGCCCGGGTCGGGTTCCGCCGGGTCGGCACCTTCGCCACCGTGCTGCTCGACTGATCCGGGGCCTGCGCCGGTTTCCGTTCGGTTCCTTCGGTACACGCGGTGCGCCTCCACGCGTTCACCATCACAGACTCGTAACATCTGTACCAATGGCAACTTCCACCTCATCAGTAACACGAGTTCTCGGGATCGGCGCGGTGTTCGGCCTGGTCCTGGCCAGCGGAACCGTCTCAGCCTGCACGCCGCGGCCCGACGGCCCTACGCCGGCGGCGGAAATGTTCTTCGCCGACCTCGGGCACCGCGACACCGCATCCGCCGCACAGCGCAGCGACCGTCCGACGGACGCCCACGCCGACCTCAACGAGGCCTGGGCCGGTCTGCAGGCCCGCCGCATGGAGGCCAGGGTTCTGGGCTCGCGCTACACCGGGGACACCGGAACGGTGGACTACCGGGCCACCTGGGAGCTGCCCCGAAACCGTGTCTGGAGCTACGACGGCACCTTGAACATGGTCCGTGACGAGACGGGCTGGCGGGTGCGCTGGACTCCCGCGGCGCTCCACCCCAAGCTGGGCGAGAATCAGACCCTGTCGTTGCGGTCCGACCCGCCGGCCACGGCATCGGTCAACGAAATGAGCGGCACCGAGGTACTGGTGCCGGGCAGCCTCTTCCGCTATCAGCTCGACGCGGCGAAGGCTGGGAGCAGCCTTATGCCCACCGCCCGGGTGGTGGCCGACGTCCTGCGCCAGTTCGACGACACCCTGGATCCGCAGCAGCTCGCGGAGCGGTCCACCTCGGCCAACGGGCCGCTGGACCTGATCACGTTACGTCCGGCCGACCACGACCGGGTCGCCGCCGCTCTGGATGCCCTGCCCGGCGTGGTGGTGACCCCGCAGGCGGCGATGCTGCCCACCGACCCGGGTTTCGCGCCGACGGTCGTCAATGAGGTCAAGGACGCGGTTCTCGACGAACTCGACGGTGAGCCGGGCTGGCGGGTGGTCAGTGTCAACCAGTACGGGGCCGACGTCGACGTTCTCAACGAGGTTCCGCCCAAACCCGCGCCGTCGGTCACCCTGACGCTGGACCGGCTGGTGCAGAACGCCGCCCAGCACGCCGTCGACACCCACGGCAACAAAGCCATGCTGGTGGCGATCCGGCCCTCGACCGGTGAGATCCTCGCCGTCGCGCAGAACGACGCCGCCGACGCCGACGGGCCCGCCGCAACCACGGGCCTCTACCCGCCCGGGTCGACATTCAAGATCGTCACGGCAGGAGCGGCCATCCAGGCCGATATGGCCGAGCCGGATTCCATGGTGGGCTGCCCGGGCCAGATCGACATCGGAGACCGAACGATCCCCAACTACAACAAGTTCGACCTCGGCACCGTCCCGATGGCCCGGGCGTTCGCGAAGTCCTGCAACACCACCTTCGCCGAACTGGCCAGCCGGATGACACCCAACGCGCTGACCGCGGCGGCCTCCCAGTTCGGCATCGGTGCGGACTACATCATCGAGGGTTTGACCACCGTGACCGGCTCGGTGCCGCCCACGGTCGATCTGGCCGAACGCACCGAGGACGGTTTCGGACAGGGCAAGGTCGTGGTCACCCCGTTCGGGATGGCCTTGGCAGCGGCCACCGTGGCAGCCGGCGAGACCCCGATGCCGCACCTGATCGTGGGTCGGCACACCCCCGAGAGCGGCGCGCACCCGCCGGCCGATCCCGCCACCGTGGAAGGGCTGCGGTCGATGATGCGCCAGGTGGTGCTCGACGGCACCGCCACCGAGATCCGCGACGCCGGGGAGGTTTACGGCAAGACCGGTGAGGCGGAGTTCCCGGGCGGCTCGCACGCGTGGTTCACCGGCTACCGGGGGGACCTCGCCTTCGCCGCGCTCATCGTCGGCGGCGGCAGTTCGGTCTACGCGGTCCGGATGGTGCGGCAGATGCTCGCCGAACTGCCCCCCGACTTCCTCGTCTGAGGGGTCAGCCGGCGACGATCTCGCCGCCGCGCAGCGTCACCGGCCGCGCGGTGAGCGGCTCGACGGCCGGCCCGCGCAGCACCTCTCCGTCCATCCCGAAGCGGGAGCCGTGACAGGCGCACACCGCTGCGCCGTCGACCACCTTGGACAGGGCGCAACCGGCGTGCGTGCAGCGGGCGACGAACCCTTTGAAGACGCCGTCGGTGGGCTGGGTGACCAGGGTGCCGTCGACGATCGTGCCGGAGCCGACCGGCACGTCGGCGGCCGCGGTCAGCGCCTGTCCCGCCACCGGAGGCGGGGCGACCGGCACCTCGCCGGCATTGGCACAGCCTGCCAGGGGCACGGCCGCGGCGCCGATCAGCACGGTGCGGCGGGTCACGTCGGTCATCGGGCCAGCTTAGGACCCGGCATCCCCGGTCGCCGCGGTTGGGCGGCCCCGCGCCCGGTTGGATAGGCTTGACCAGGTCATGACCGAGATCGAGAGCACCCCCGCGCTGCGGGTTTCCGACGCCGACCGCAGCGGGACCCTGCGCCGCCTGCACAACGCCGTGGCGCTGGGCCTGATCGACATCGGCGAGTTCGAGGAACGCTGCGCCCAGGTGCCCGGGGCCCGGCAGCCCGGCGAACTGCAGGCCCTGGTCAACGACCTGCCAGCTCCGGGCGCCATCGCGGCCTCGGCGGCCGACCGGCTGGAGTTGAGAGGCTGGCTGGGGTCGCTGCGTCGGCACGGAGAGTGGACGGTGCCGACCCGGCTGGCGCTGGTGCGCCGGGTGGGCTCGGTCAGCCTCGACCTCACCAATGCCCGGTTCACCGGTCCGGTGGTGGTGATCGAACTGGACATGGTGCGCGGCTCGGTGGACATCCGGTTGCCGGAGGGGGCCAGCGCCTCCATCGACGACGTCACGGTCTACGGCGGCAGCGCCCGGGACCGGCGCAAGGATCCGCCCGCCGACGGAAACCCGCATGTGGTGCTGACCGGTCGGGTGGTGCTGGGCTCGGTGAACATCCGCGGGCCCAGGCGGCCGCTGCTGCGGCGCGGTTAATCTGAGCCGGTGGCAGTGCGCAGCGCCCTTCGTCCCGGAGTGGTATCGCCCACCCTGGCGGTTCCGAACTCCATCGAGCGTCCGGAGTATGTCGGCCGGCCCACCGCCGAGGAGGGCCGCGAGCCCTGGGTGCAGACCCCCGAGGTCATCGAGAAGATGCGCGTCGCCGGGCGTATCGCGGCGGGCGCGCTGGCCGAGGCCGGGCGGGCCGTCGCGCCCGGGGTCAGCACCGACGAACTCGACCGGATCGCCCATGACTACATGGTCGATCACGGCGCCTACCCCTCGACACTGGGCTACAAGGGATTTCCGAAGTCCTGCTGCACCTCGCTGAACGAGATCATCTGTCACGGCATCCCGGACTCGACGGTCATCGAGGACGGCGACATCGTCAATATCGACGTCACCGCCTATATCAACGGGGTTCACGGCGACACCAACGCGACGTTCCTGGCCGGGGATGTCAGCGAGGAGCACCGGCTGCTCGTCGAACGCACCCGGGAGGCCACGCTGCGGGCCATCAAGGCGGTCAAGCCCGGCCGTGCGCTGTCGGTGGTGGGCCGGGTGATCGAGTCCTACGCCAACCGTTTCGGTTACCACGTCGTGCGCGACTTCACCGGGCACGGGATCGGGACCACCTTCCACAACGGTCTGGTCGTCCTGCACTACGACGAGCCCGGGGTGGAGACGGTGATGCAGGCCGGTATGACCTTCACCATCGAGCCGATGATCAACCTCGGTTCGCTGGACTACCAGATCTGGGACGACGGCTGGACGGTGGCGACCAGGGACGGCAAGTGGACCGCGCAGTTCGAGCACACCATCGTGGTGACCGAGGACGGCGCCGAGATCCTGACCCTGCCGTGACCCGCCGAGGGTGAGCGGCGCGCTGCTGGTGGCGGGCACGACGTCCGACGCCGGCAAGTCGATGGTGGTGGCCGGGCTGTGCCGGCTGCTGGCCCGCCAGGGGGTCCGGGTGGCGCCGTTCAAGGCCCAGAACATGAGCAACAACTCGGTGGTCACCGCCGACGGCGGGGAGATCGGCCGGGCCCAGGGGGTGCAGGCCCGCGCCGCCGGTCTGGAGCCCAGCGTGCGATTCAACCCGGTGCTGCTCAAACCGGGCAGCGACCGGACGTCGCAGCTGGTGGTGCGCGGAACCGCCTGGGGCACCGTGGGAGCCGCCGACTACATCACCCACCGCGACCGGCTGGCGGCGGTGGTCGGCGAGGACCTGGCCGCTCTGCGCGCCGAGTTCGACGCCGTGATCTGCGAGGGCGCCGGATCGCCGGCCGAGATCAACCTGCGCGCCACCGATCTGGCCAACATGGGCCTGGCCCGGTCGGCCGGCCTGCCCGTGGTCGTGGTCGGCGATATCGACCGGGGCGGAGTGCTGGCGCACCTGTTCGGCACCGTGGCCGTGCTCGAGCCGGAGGACCAGCGGCTCATCTGCGGTTTCGTGGTCAACAAGTTCCGCGGCGATCCAGCGCTGCTCGCCCCCGGGCTGGATCGGCTGGAGTCGCTGACCGGCCGGCCGACCTACGGGGTGCTGCCCTACAGCGACCGGCTGTGGATGGACTCCGAGGACTCGCTGTCGGTCCGGCCCGGTGAGATCGTCGGTGTGCCGGCCCCGCCGCTGGGCAGCCAACCGCTGCGGGTGGCCGCGGTGCGGCTGCCGAGGATCTCCAACTCGACCGACATCGAGGCGCTGGCGTGCGAGCCCGGGGTGCTGGTCCGCTGGGTCGACGATCCGACCGACCTGGCCGCAGCGGACGTCGTGGTGATCCCGGGCAGCAAGGCCACCGTCGCCGACCTCGGATGGCTGCACCGCACGGGGCTGGCCGCAGCGATCGCCGGGCACGCCCGGGCCGGTCGGGTCGTGCTGGGCATCTGCGGCGGTTTCCAGATGCTGTGCCGGAGCATCGAGGACGCCGTGGAGAGCCGTGCCGGCACGGTCGACGGCCTCGGCCTGCTCGATGCCGACATCGAGTTCGGACCGGTCAAGGAACTGCGGCGCTGGCAGACCCCGCTGCGCGGCTACGAGATCCACCACGGGCGGGTGGCTCGGTGCGGGGAGACCGCCTGGTTCGAGGCCGACGGGACGGCGCAGGGCTATCTCCGCGGCGCGGTGTTCGGCACCCATTGGCACGGGCTGTTCGACAACGACGACTTCCGGCGGCGCTGGCTCACCGATGCCGCGCGCGCGGCCGGGCGTGACGGCTTCCGGGTCGCCGAGGACATCAGCGTGCCCGACCGGCGGGAAGCCCAGATCGACACGATCGCCGACCTGCTCGCCGGGCACCTCGACCTCGCGGCGGTGTTCGGGCTGCTCGACGGGTTGCCGGCGGCTGCACCGGTGATCAGCAGCTCGGTCGGTGTCCTACCCTGAGTGCCATGATGCGCAGCGTCCGAATCGTGGCGGCAGGCGTGGCGGTGCTGGCCGGGGTCGGCTGCGCGACCACGGTGCCCGGTGCCGCCACCTGGCCCGGGGAGACCCTGGCCCGGGCGGCGCTGACCCAGAGCGACTTCCCGGCCGGGGTGAACTTCGACCGCATCACCGAGCAACCCGGCCAGCCCGACGGCGCCGGGGGGCCCGGTTCGATGTTGTCCCGGCCGGCGGGCTGCGCCAACGCGCTGACCACTGTGATCGGCGCCTCGGCCGAGCGGGGGCCGGGCAGTGCTGCCAAGTACGCGGTCTCCTTCGACGGAGCGCGCATCGTGATGACCCTGCTGTCGTGGAACCTGGACATGGAGACACTGCGCGCGGCGGCCGATCGCTGCGCGAACTTCGAGGCGTTCTTCGACCCCGCCTCCGAGGGGATCCCGATCACCACCACCGATCTCGCCGGGCTCGACCCCGATGCGCTGGGGTACCAGCAGACCATGCAACTCGGCAACTCGCCGAGCAGCGTCTACATGGGCTTCCAGAATGTCGGCAGGCTGGCCGTCTTCGGGATAGCCTTCCCCGCTCCCAATCCCTCCATCGAGCCCAAAGCGACTCTGCCGCAGACGTTCCTGGACGTCTTCACCCGGCAGGTCGCCAAGATGCGGGCTTCCTGATATCAGCCTGAGAAGCCGGCCGGAAGCGGGCCGGGCCACGCTCTGAGCCATTAGCGTGTGGCAATGGCAGCGGCGATGATGACCGTGGACGGCTTTCCGGTTCCGGTCGACGTCAGCGAGGGCGACCGCGGTCCGCACGTCGTCGTGCTGACCGCCGAGCGGCATCCGCCCTCCACCTATGACGCGTTGTGCCGGCGCCTGCACGTCGCCGCCCTGCGAACGGTGGTGATCGGCGCCGACCCGCGGCTGCATCCCAAGGCGGTGCTCGCCGTTCTCGACGCGGTGGAGGTCCCCTGGGCGGTGCTGGCCGGTGACCGGTTCGGCGCCGAGTTGGCCTGGGAACTGGCGGCGGCCCGGCCGGAGCGGTTCACCGGACTGGTCGTCATCGACCGCGGTCACCCCGCCGTACCGGACCGGCACGGTGTGATCCGGGACCGGGACTGCCCGCCGGTCGAGGTCAACACCACCGCACTGGCCTCCAGCCCAGCCGCCCGCGCGGTGGCCAAAGCCAGCCAGCACCTCGTGCACAGCGACTACCGACTGGTGGACTTCAGCCTCCGCCGGCCCGCGGCCGAGGCCACCGCCCAACTGGCCGCCGAGATCGTGTTGCGCAGCAGTTTTTGGTGATCGTCGGGCTCAGTCGGTGTGGCCTTTGAGGATCTCGTCCTCGATGGTGCCGCCCAGCCCCTCGCTGGCCGGGTCATACCCGTGCAGTCCGCCGGTGACGGCGTACTCCTCCTCGGGGGAGAGCACCAGACGGTGGCGGCCGTACGCGCCGAAGATCAGCAGCCCGATCGCGTAGAGCGCGGCGATGGTGATCACCGCCGGGCGATAGGTGGGGTTGATCAGCACCGCCACGAAGGTGATCGCCGCGATCACGAAGGCCACCACCGCGCCGGTGTTGCCCACCGGGCTCACCCAGGGCCGACGGGCGTCGGGGAACTTGCGGCGCAGCAGAACGAAGGACACCATCTGCAGCATGTAGGCCAGCACCGCGCCCCACACCGCGATGTTGAGCACCACGTCACCGGCACCGGAGTTGACGCTGACCACCAGCAGTGCGACGAAACCGATCAGCGCGCCGGCGGTCAGCGCGACGTAGGGGGTCTGACGGCTTCCGGTGAGCGACAGAACTTTCGGGTAGTAGCCCGCACGGCTCAGCGAGTACAGGTTGCGTCCGTAGGCGTACATGATGCCCTGCAGACTGGCCAGCAGGCCGATCAGGGCGAACGCCGACAGCACGGCGGCCCAGCCGGTCGGCAGGAACGCGCGGAATCCGTCCAGCAGCGGCTCGTCGGAACTGCCCAGCGCCGCCGAACCGGTGACCGCCGGGTTGAGCACGTAGACGATCGCGGCGCAGCCCACCAGGGTCACCAGGCCCCACAGCCCGGCCTTGGGGATGTCCCGGCTGGGATTGTGCGCCTCCTCGGCGGCCAGCGGGAGTTCCTCGATTCCGAGGAAGAACCACATCGCGAACGGCAGCGCGTAGAGCACGCCAAGAACTCCGAACGGCAGGAACGAACTCGATCCCGCGGCCGCGGGATCCGGTGCGATATCGAGCAGCTTGCCGAAGTCCACCGCACCGTTGGCGAAGGCCAGCACACCGAAGAGCACCAGGATGCCGATCGAGACCAGCGCGACCACCAGGGCGAACCGGAACGAGACCTCCGCGCCCCAGGAGTTCAGCCCCACGAAGATCGCGTACAGCAGAATCCACCACAGCCAGGCCGGCAGCGAGACTCCGAACAGGTCCGCGGTCACCGCGTCGGCGTAGCTGGCCGAGAAGTAGACGACCACCGCGGTGGTGAAGACATACTCGATGGTCTCGGCGAACCCGGTGATGAACCCGCCCCACGGTCCCATCGCCGCGCGGGCGAAGGAGTAGGCGCCGCCGGTGTGCGGCATCGCCGCCGACATCTCGCCGATGGAGAACAGCATGCCGAAGTACATGACGATGATCACCAGCGCGGCGATGCCCAGCCCGCCCCAGCCGGCCGCCCCGATGCCGAAGTTCCAGCCCGAGAAGTCCCCGGAGATGACGGCGGCCACACCGATGCCCCACAGACCCCAGAACCCGGCCGTCCGCAGCAGCGTCCGCTTCTCGAAGTAGCCGTCTCCGGCCTGCCGGTAGGTAACCCCGGAGGTCGTCATCGTCGGGTGCTCTGCGGCCATCGGGGCAGAATAGGATGCCCAGGGACGTTTGGCACGGCAATCGCCGCACCGTCCGGCGTCGAGCATGCGAGGGAAAGGCTCCGATGGTCCATCCGGTGAGCGGGCTGCTCGGCCTGCCGGAGTTGGAGGGCATGGTCCGCGCCGGGGAGATCGACACGGTGATCGTCGGCTTCGCCGACATGCAGGGCCGGCTGACCGGAAAACGAGTGGCCGCCCGGTTGTTCGTCGAGGAGGTCGCCGCGCACGGCGCCGAGTGCTGCAACTACCTGCTGGCCGTCGACGTCGAGATGAACACCGTTGCCGGCTACCCGATGTCGAGCTGGGACACCGGATACGGAGACATGGTGATGCGCCCCGATCTGCGGACCCTGCGGCGCATCCCGTGGCTGCCCGGCACCGCGCTGGTGCTGGCCGACCTCTTCGACCACGACGGGCAGCCGGTGCCGGTGGCGCCGCGATCGGTGCTGCGCGCCCAACTCGACCGGCTGGCCGACCGCGGCCTGACCGCTTTCGTGGGCACCGAACTGGAGTTCATGGTCTTCGACGAGCCCTACCGGCAGGCCTGGGCCTCGGGCTATCGCGGCCTGACCAAGGCCAGCGACTACAACGTCGACTACGCGATCCACGCCTCGACCCGCCTCGAGCCGCTGCTGCGCGACATCCGGCTGGGCATGGACGGCGCCGGGATGTACTGCGAAGGTGTCAAAGGCGAGTGCAATCCCGGCCAGCAGGAGATCGCCTTCCGCTATGCCGAGGCGATGGCGACCTGCGACAACCACACCGTTTACAAGAACGGCGCCAAGGAGATTGCCGACCAGCACGGCAAGAGCCTGACCTTCATGGCCAAATTCGATGAGCGCGAGGGCAACAGCTGCCATGTCCACCTGTCCCTGCGCGGCGAGGACGGCAGCGCCACACTGGCCGATCCGCACCAGCCGTCGGGAATGTCCGCGACGTTCCGCAGCTTCCTGGCCGGCCAGCTGGCCACCCTGCGGGAGCTGGCCCTGTTTCACGCCCCGAACATCAACTCCTACAAGAGGTTCGCGGACGGAAGCTTCGCGCCGACCGCGATCGCCTGGGGACCCGACAATCGCACCTGCGCGCTGCGGGTGGTGGGCCACGGTCACTCGATGCGGGTGGAGTGCCGGGCCCCGGGCGGCGACGTCAACCCCTACCTGTCGGTGGCCGCGCTGATCGCCGGCGGGTTGCACGGCATCGACCACGGACTGGAACTGCCCGACCCGTGCCGGGGCAACGCCTACCTCAGCGGAGCTCCGCGGCTGCCCGGCACCCTGACCGAGGCCGCCGAGTTGCTCAAGTCCTCGGCGGTGGCGCGTGAGGCGTTCGGCGGCCGGGTCGTCGAGCACTACCTCAACAACGCCCTGGTCGAGGTTTCGGCGTTCAACGCCGCCGTCACCGACTGGGAGAGGATCCGCGGGTTTGAGCGCCTCTGAAACCCGCCCGGTCATCGGCCTGACGACCTACCGCCAGCGCGCCCAGTCCGGGGTGTGGGACGTCCAGGCCGCCTTCCTGCCCGCGGTGTACCTCGACGGGGTCACCCTTGGCGGTGGCGCCGTCACCCTGCTCCCTCCGCAACCGGCCGACAACGCCGCACGGGTACTGGACGGGCTGGACGGGCTGGTCATCACCGGCGGCGCCGACGTCGACCCGGGCGCCTACGGCGATGACCCGCACCCGCACACCGACACCCCGGCCGGGGACCGCGACGCCTGGGAGTTCGCCCTGCTGGCCGGGGCGCTGGAGCGCCGGATGCCGGTTCTGGGCATCTGCCGCGGCGCCCAGGTTCTCAACGTCGCCCTCGGCGGGACTCTGCACCAGCACCTTCCCGACCTGCTCGGCCACCACCGCCATCGGCTGGGCGAGGCGCGGTTCTCCACCACCGAGGCACGTACCGTGCCCGGAACCAGGCTGGCCGGTCTGGTCGGCGCGGGGGTGCGCGGCAAGTGCTACCACCACCAGGCCATCGACCGCCTCGGCGAGGGGCTGACGGTCAGCGCCACCGACGCCGAGGGGGTCATCGAGGCCGTCGAAATCCCCGGCGAGCACTTCGTGGTGGCCGTGCAGTGGCACCCCGAGGAGACCCTCGACGACGTGCGGCTGTTCACCGGGTTGGTCCGGGCCGCCGCCAGCCACGCCGCGGCGGGAGTCGACCGGTGAGCGCCGCCGAGATCGTCAACCCCGCCACCGAACAGGTGCTGCGCACCGTCGAACTGCTCGACGCCGATGCCGTGGACGCCGCGGTCGCCCGCGCGGTGATCGCGCAGAAGGGCTGGGCGGCGCAGCCGCCCGCGCACCGGGCCGCCGCGCTGCGGGATTTCGCCGCCGTCGTGGGCCGGCACATCGGCGAACTCGCGGCCCTCGAGGTGGCCAACTCCGGGCACCCGATCACCGCGGCGGAGTGGGAGGCCGGGCACGTCCGCGACGTCCTGCAGTACTACTCCGCCGCTCCCGAGCGGCTGACCGGCAAGCAGATCCCGGTGGCCGGCGGGGTGGACATCACCTTCCACGAGCCGATCGGGGTGATCGGCGTGATCACCCCGTGGAACTTCCCGATGACCATCGCGGCATGGGGTTTCGCCCCGGCCCTGGCCGCCGGCAACGCGGTCCTGGTCAAGCCGGCCGAATGGACACCGCTGACCACGATGCGACTCGGTGAACTGGCCTTGGCGGCCGGGCTTCCCGACGGGCTCTTCCAGGTGCTGCCCGGCAGGGGAACCGTGGTGGGCGAGCGTTTCGTCACCCACCCCGGCGTCGGCAAGGTCGTCTTCACCGGGTCCACCGAGGTGGGCACCCGGGTGATGGCAGGTGCCGCCGCGGCGATCAAAAGGGTCACCCTGGAGTTGGGCGGCAAGAGCGCCAACATCGTCTTCGCCGACTGCGATCTGGCCCGCGCCGCGGCGACCGCGCCCTACGGTGTTTTCGACAATGCCGGGCAGGACTGCTGTGCCCGCAGCCGGATCCTCGTGCAGCGCAGCGTCTTCGACCGATTCATGGAACTTCTGGAACCGGCCGTCAAAGGCGTCGTGGTCGGTGACCCGGCGCTGCGCGAAACCGAGATGGGGCCGCTGGTCTCCCGCGCCCACCGGGAGTCGGTGGCCGGCTACGTCCCCGACGGGGCCCCGGTCGCCTTCCGCGGGTCCGCCCCGGAGGGGCCCGGCTTCTGGTTCCCGCCGACGGTGCTCACCCCGCAGCGGTCCGACCGCACGGTGACCGAGGAGATCTTCGGGCCGGTGGTCGCGGTGCTGCCGTTCGACGACGAGGCCGACGCCATCGCACTGGCCAACGCCACCCGCTACGGGCTGTCCGGGTCGATCTGGACCGACAACCTGGCCCGCGCGTTGCGGGTCAGCCGGGCCGTCGAATCGGGCAACCTCAGCGTCAACTCGCACTCCTCGGTTCGCTACAACACCCCGTTCGGCGGATTCAAGCAGTCCGGGCTGGGCCGCGAACTGGGCCCCGACGCGCCTGAGCAGTTCACCGAGACCAAGAACGTCTTCATCGACGTCCCGCCGACAGGAGCAGCGCCGTGACAGCACACAACCCGGTCGACCTCACCCAGCGGCTGGCCGGAAAGGTGGCGGTGATCACCGGCGCCGGCGGCGGGATCGGACTCGCCGCGGCGCGGCGGATGCGCGCCGAGGGCGCCATCGTCGTGATCGCCGACATCGACCCCGACGCCGGCGGGGCGGCCGCCGAGGAACTCGGTGGCACCTTCGTCGCCTGCGACGTCGCCGACCAGGACGCGGTGGACGCTCTGTTCGACACCGCGGCGGCCACCCACGGGTCGGTGGACATCGCCTTCAACAACGCCGGCATCTCACCGCTGGACGACGACGTCATCGAGAACACCCCGCTGGAAGCCTGGCAGCGGGTCCAGCAGGTCAACCTCACCAGCGTCTACCTGTGCTGCCGTGCGGCGCTGCGGCACATGGTGCCCGCCGGCCGGGGCTCGATCATCAACACCGCCTCGTTCGTCGCGGTGATGGGCTCGGCGACCTCGCAGATCTCCTACACCGCCTCCAAGGGCGGGGTGCTGGCGATGAGCCGCGAACTCGGGGTGCAGTTCGCCCGGCAGGGGGTCCGGGTCAACGCGCTGTGCCCCGGGCCGGTCAACACCCCGCTGCTGCAGGAACTGTTCGCCAAGGACCCCGAACGGGCCGCGCGCCGGCTGGTGCACATCCCGGTGGGCCGCTTCGCCGAGGCGGACGAGATCGCGGCCGCGGTCGCGTTCCTGGCCAGCGACGACGCCTCGTTCATCACCGCCTCGACGTTCATGGTCGACGGCGGCATCAGCTCGGCCTATGTGACGCCGCTCTGAGTGACGCCGCTCTGAGTGACGCCGCTCCGGTCAGCCGGCGCGGTCGTCGCGGCGCGCGGCGCTGATGAGGTCCTCGCGGGCACGCGCCACCCGGGAACGGATGGTGCCCACCGGACAGCCGCACACCTCGGCGGCCTCGGCGTAGGACAGCCCCAGGACCCCGGTGAGCAGCAGCGCGTCGCGGCGGTCGGAGTCCAGTGCGTCCAGCAGCATCCGGATCTCGATGATGTCCTCGAACCGGGCCGCGCCGGGCCGGGCGTCCAGCATCGCCTCCAGGTCGGCCCCCGCTGCCTTGCGGGGGCGCGCCTGGTTGCGCCGGATCTGGTCGACGACGACCCGGCGGGCGATCGACAGCAGCCAGGTCCGCGCCGAGGACCGCCCGGCGAACCGGGGCAGCGCGCCGAGGGCGCGCAGGAATGTCTCCTGGGTCAGATCGTCGGCGCTGCCCGGGTCGGCCAGGAAGGCCACGGTCCGCCACACGTCGTAGCGGGTGAGGGCGATGAAGCGTTCCAGCGCGACCCGGTCGCCGCGACCGGCGGCCAGTGCCAGCGTGGTGGCCTGATCCTCATCACCCACGAGTCAGCACTCTAGGCGATCGGGAAGGAGGCGTCGTCGCGCAGGGCGGAATCGGCGAGTAGTTTTTCCGGTGTCGGCCGGGAACTCCGGCCCGGCTCCGCACGACTTGTTCTCCGGGGGCCGGAAAGACCGTCACCGGCTGTGACCAGTGCCAGGCGAGGAGGACGATGACCGCGACCGTCATCGGCGGACCGGACACCCCCCAGGTGCGCCGGGTGGAACTCGACGTCTCGGGTATGACCTGCGGGGCGTGCGCCGCCCGGGTGGAGAACCGGCTCAACAAGCTCGACGGGGTGCACGCCTCGGTGAACTACGCCACCCGGGTGGCCACCGTCGACGCACCTGAGGGCGTCGCCACCGAGGACCTGTGCGCGGTGGTCACCAAGGCCGGCTGCCAGGCCCAGCCTCGCGGGCGCAGCGCCGAGTTCAGCGCCGGCCCCGACGCGGAGGTGGCGCGCGCCCTGCTGGTGCGGTTGTGGGTGGCGGCGGTGCTGTTCGTGCCGCTGGCGCACCTGTCGGTGATGTTCGCGGTGCTGCCCGGCACCCGATTTCCCGGTTGGCAGTGGCTGCTGACCGCCCTGGCGCTGCCGATCGTGACCTGGGCCGCCTGGCCGTTCCACCGGGTGGCGCTGCACAACGCGATGCGGCGCACCGCCTCGATGGAGACGCTGATCTCGGTGGGCGTCACCGCGGCCACGGTGTGGTCGCTCTACACCATCTTCGTCGGCCACCGCGCGGCCGAACCGTCCGGAGTGTGGCAGGCGATCATCGGCAGTGACGCCATCTACCTGGAGGTCGCCGCCGGTGTCACGGTGTTCATCCTGGCCGGCCGGTACTTCGAGGCCCGGGCCAAATCCAAGGCCGGCAGCGCGCTGCGGGAACTGGCCGCGCTGAGCGCCAAGAACGTCAACGTGCTGACCCCCGACGGGTCGGAGATGCTGATTCCCGCCGACGAACTCAAGGAGCAGCAGCGTTTCGTCGTGCGTCCGGGAGAGACCATCGCCGCCGACGGGCTGGTGGTCGAGGGCAGCGCGGCGATCGACATGAGCGCGATGACCGGTGAGGCCAAACCGGTCCGGGCCCAGTCCGGGGGCAGCGTGGTGGGCGGAACCATCGTGCTGGACGGCCGCCTGGTGGTGGAGGCCGCCGCGGTCGGCGCGGACACCAAGTTCGCCGGCATGGTCCGGCTGGTCGAGGAGGCCCAGGCCGGCAAGGCCGACGCGCAGCGGCTGGCCGACCGGATCGCCGGGATCTTCGTGCCCGCGGTGTTCGTGATCAGTCTGCTCACCGCCGCGGGATGGCTGCTGGCCGGTGCCGGCGGGGACCGCGCATTTTCCGCGGCGCTGGCCGTGCTGGTCATCGCCTGCCCGTGCGCGCTGGGGCTGGCCACCCCCACGGCGATGATGGTCGCCTCGGGCCGCGGGGCCCAGCTGGGCATCTTCCTCAAGGGCTACCGGGCGCTGGAAGCCATTCGCAGCGTCGACACCGTGGTGTTCGACAAGACGGGCACGCTGACCACCGGGGCGCTGGCCGTCACCACCGTCACCCCGGCTCCCGGTTGGGACGCCGCCGAGGTGCTGGCGCTGGCCGCCGCCGTCGAGACCGCCTCCGAGCACGCCATCGCCGCCGCGGTCGTCGCGGCGACCGCCGAGCGCCGCGAGGTCCGGGAGTTCCGGGCCACACCGGGCAGCGGAGCCGCCGGCGAGGTGGCGGGCCGGCAGGTGCGGGTCGGCCGTCCGGGCTGGGTGGCCGGCGGGCGCCCGGTCCCGGAGCAGGTCGAGCAGGCCCGCCGGGACGGTGAGGCCCGTGCCGAGACCGTGGTGCTGGTCTCGGTCGACGACGAGGTGTGCGGGGCGATCGCGGTGGCCGACGCGGTCAAGGACACCGCCGCCGAGGCGGTGTCCGCCCTGCACGAACGCGGCCTGCGCACCGTGCTGCTCACCGGCGACAACGCGACCACCGCCGCGGAGGTCGCCGCCGCGGTCGGCATCGACGAGGTGATCGCCGAGGTGCTGCCGGAGGGCAAGGTCGAGGTCGTCGAGCAGTTGCGCGAGCAGGGCCGGGTGGTGGCCATGGTCGGCGACGGGATCAACGACGGGCCCGCCCTGGTCTCCGCCGATCTCGGCCTGGCCATCGGTCGGGGCACCGATGTGGCGATCGCGGCGGCCGACATCATCCTGGTGCGTGACGACCTGAGGTCGGTGCCCCAGGCCCTCGACCTGGCGCGGGCGACCATGCGCACCATCCGGGTCAACCTGGGCTGGGCGTTCGGCTACAACGTGGCGGCGATCCCGATCGCCGCCGCCGGCCTGCTCAACCCGCTGATCGCCGGCGCGGCGATGGCGTTCTCCTCGTTCTTCGTGGTCACCAACAGCTTGCGACTGCGTAAATTCGCCACCTCACCGAAAGGACACCGATGACACCGAGCACCCAGACCTTCGCCGTGACGGGGCTGAGCTGCCAGAGCTGTGTCAAGCACGTCACCGAGGCCCTGACCGCGCTGCCCGGCGTCACCGCGGTTCGGGTGGATCTCGGCGCGGACGGCCCCTCGACCGTGCATGTCGAGGCTGACCGGGTGCTCGGCGGGGCCGAGGTCGCCGAGGCGCTGGCCGAGGAGGGCGATTACGCCCTGGTGTGAGCCGACCGGTCCGGCGGGTCCGCTGCCGTAATATCCGGTGAGCAACATCTACCGAGGAGGACGCCATGCCCCGAACCGTCGGCGAACGCTACGAGTGCAGTGAGTGCGGCGCGGCACTGGTCTACGAGAAGGCCTGCCCCTGCTGCAAGCCCGCCTCGGACCACGGCGAGGTCTGCTGCGGCAAGCAGATGAGCAAGGCGGGCGGCTAGCGCCGGGTTCGCGCCAGCTCCCGCAGCATCGCGTTGTAGGCCTCCATCTCATCGTCGGCGTAGCCCGACTCGGCGTGCCGGTCAGCCCGCTCAGCGCTCCGGCGGTCTTGGCGGGCCCACTGGACCACCAGCGCGACGACCACCATCAGGATCGGCAGTTCGCTTGCGCCCCAGGCGATCGCGCCTCCGAGATGCTGGTCGTCGTTGAGATTGGGAACCCACGGCAGGGCCAGTCCGCGGTAGAAGTTGCCACCGACCTCCGACGTCATCGACATCATGGCGATCCCGAAGAAGGCGTGGAACGGCATCACCGCGAACAGCAGACCCAGCCGGCCGATGAACGGCAGCCTGCGGGGACCGGGATCGACGCCGATGATGCCCCAGTAGAAGAGGTATCCGGTGAGCATGAAGTGCAGGCTCATGAACTCGTGACCCCAGTGGTAGCGCACCAGGGTGTCGAACAACGGGGTGAAGTACACCGCGTACAGCGAGCCGACGAACAGCACGAAGGCCGTGATCGGGTTGGACAGGAACCCGGTGAAGCGTGAGTGGATCACCCGCAGCAGCCATTCCCGCGGGCCGGGCGGCTGCCCGCTGCCGGCGGTCGGCAGCGCCCGCAGTGCCAACGTCACCGGTGCTCCGAGCACCAGCAGGATCGGGACGAACATGTTCAGCGTCATGTGCTCGACCATGTGGACGCTGAACATCGCCGACCCGTAGGAACGCACCCCGGACCCGGTGGCCAGCACCAGCGACAGACATCCGGCCAGCCAGGACACCAGCCGGCCCACCGGCCACCGGTCGCCGCGGCGGCGCAGCCGGGCTTGCGCATGCGATGCACGACGCGGTACTCATTCCACACGCTATCGTCGTGCAGAAACTTGAGCCGCATGTCGCGCTTGTGACAACCCTTGGCG
>Ga0180433_10004365_pt1 | contig 19936 bp, 25 predicted proteins | sample SS_ome_8_FD_132980 | JGI IMG/M metagenome (GOLD analysis project Ga0180433, IMG submission 132980) | Hypersaline lake sediment archaeal communities from the Salton Sea, California, USA - SS_1_D_1 metaG | ecosystem: Environmental > Aquatic > Non-marine Saline and Alkaline > Hypersaline >... | reverse complement strand
TAGAACGTTGAAAAAGGGAGATATTTTTATTGCGGTAGAGGGAGCAAATTTTGATGGACATAGAGCTATAAATGATGCATTGCAATCTGGAGCCTCTGGGATATTTTTAAACAAATCAAAAAAAAGTTTTTTAGATGACATTGATGCAAAATATTTAAAAGACAAATTAATTGTTTTAGTTGATGATACGATTGATGCTCTTATTAAAATGGCAACTGCTTGGAGAGCTCAATTTACATATCCAGTCGTTGCAATTACAGGTTCTGTAGGAAAAACATCAACAAAAGAGATGATATCTAATGTTTTAACGGTTCATGGAACAAGGCATGTCGCATCTCTTGGAAATCAGAACACAAAAATTGGTTTGTCGCTTAATATTTTCAGAATGACAAATGATATAGAAGTAGCAATTTTTGAAGTTGGAATATCAAAGCGTGGTGATATGGCTCGACTTGTTGATATTTTAAAACCAACAATATCTTTAATAACATCTGTTGGTCATGCCCATATGGAAGGATTGGGATCTTTGGCCGATATTGCAACAGAGAAGAAAGAAGTATTTAAGTATTTTACCAACGAAAGTATAGGGATTATAAATGGTGATCAGCCGATTTTGTCTGATGTTGGCTATGATTATCCAGTTATTAAGTTTGGCTGCAAAACAACCAATCAGATTCAAGCCAGAAAAACAAATGTAGGTAATGGAACGATAGACTTTATTATAAAGATTTATAATAAAAAATATAAGGCTTGTTTGCAAAGTATTCATTTTGGGTTTGTATATAATGCTTTGGCTGCAGCATCGATTGGATATTTATTGGGTGTTTCTGATGAGAATATTGTAAAGGGAATAGAAGTTCCTTTATGTGTTCCAAATCGATTTGAAAAACGTGTTATTTCTAAGGGTAACGGCATTCTTATTAATGATTGCTATAATGCAAGTCCAGAGAGTATGAAGGCAGCTTTATTAGCTGTTGAGCAAATCGATACAGATTCAAAAAAAATTGCAGTGCTAGGGGATATGTTAGAACTTGGGGTTAACAGTCCATTTTGGCATCGTCAAGTTGGAAGAATTTTGAGAAAGACACCATCCTTAAGGCATATTATATTAGTTGGGCAAATGGTAAGCTGGACTAAAAAAACAGTGCCTATTGGGGTGAAAGTTGAACATGTTGAAAGTTGGGATAAGGCGATTGAAAAGCTTGATTCAATGATGGATCAAAAAAGTGAATCTTTGGTGTTAGTGAAAGGTTCAAATGGTATGAATTTGATTCAGCTTGTAGATCATTTTACTTTATAATTTTTTTAATTTTTAGTTAGTTTGGTATAGCTTAGTTATGGAAGAATCGAAAATTTTTCATAGAGCAGTCTTGGTTCAAGAGGTGTTAGAGTATTTGGATCCTAAGCCGGGTGGAATGTACCTAGATGTAACTTTCGGCTCTGGTGGACATACGCGTGCAATTTTAGAAAAAGAACCGACTTGTAAAGTAATTGCAATGGATTGGGATGCCGTTGCGTTAGAAAGTTATGGATTCCCATTGCAACAAGAGTTCCCAGAAAGGTTGAGACTTATCTGGGGTAATTTCGCGTTGCTTTACAAAATCTTGAAAAAAGAAAAAATAGATAAGGTCGATGGAATTTTAGCAGATTTTGGAACGTCTCAGGTACAGATTATTTCTCGACCTGGGTTTTCGTTGCACAGGGATGCTGCATTGGATATGCGAATGTCTCCAGCTCACCAATTAATAACAGCAGAAAAAGTCTTAAAAGATTCTTCAGAAGAAAAATTGTATCAAATCTTTCGGCAGCTGGGTGAAGAAAGATATTCAAAGCGTATTGCTCGCGCAATTGTACAAGAGCGTCAAAAAAAGAAAATTCGAACAACAAAGGATCTTGCCAAGATTGTTGAACGAGTTGTTCCTCGAGCAAAACGCGAGAAAATACATCCTGCAACACGAATTTTTCAGGCATTAAGGATATACGTCAATAAGGAATTGGGTAATATATCTGCTTTTTTACCAATTGCAATAAAGACAATTAATCCTGGTGGCAGACTTGTTTGTATTAGTTTCCATTCTTTGGAAGATCGGCTGGTCAAAGATTTTTTCAAAGAGCGCGCTGATGTAGGGGAAATAAAATTGCTTACTCCTAAGGTTGTTATGGGGCAAGAAGAAGAGATTAGGTTCAATCCATCGGCCAGATCGGCAAAATTGCGGGCCGCTGAAGTTTTGGATATTTAAGGCAAAATGAATAATTTTATAAAAAATTGACAAAATTATAAGTTTTACTAGAATAATATTATAATTGTTTTTTGTTTTATAAACCGTATAAAAGGGATAGTAAAAGTATCTTTCAAAAGGATTGCTGACATGGAAATAACGGAAGTAAAGGTCTTTCCTGCCAAAGAGACAGGGAGCAGATTGAAAGCGTATGCAACATTGGTTTTTGATGGTTGTTTTATTATAAGAGACCTCAAGGTTATTGAAGGAGATAAAGGTCTTTTTGTATCAATGCCTTCAAGAAGAAGGAAGGATGGTACATTTAGAGATATTGTGCATCCTTTAAATTCTGAAACAAGAACAAAGATTGAGAAAGGAATCATAGAAGAGTACAATAGGATTGTTGGATCTGCAGGAACTATTACCTCAGAAGGCGAGTAGTTTTCTAGTCCTACGTAGTATTTAGCGTAGGAGGATGAGTAAAATTCTTAGATTTTTGAATTTTTGATTAATTTATAGAGTTAATCTAGAGATATGATTTCATTATTTGCGTATTTAGGTGATATTGTTTATACTTAAATAGGTAAATATTGGGGCGTAGCCAAGTGGTAAGGCACCGGTTTTTGGTATCGGCATGCGGAGGTTCGAATCCTCCCGCCCCAGCCAAGTTAATTTATAATTATTTTAAAATATAGTTATATGGTTTATAAAATTCTAAGCTTCAGTCAATACTATTTTGATTGAAGCTTTTTTCTTAGGAAAAGCTATGAATAACGTTCTTTATTTGGGTTCAAAATCAAAAACCAGGCACCAATTATTACAAGAAGCGCAAATTGATTTTAGAGTTGTCGATCAAGATGCTGATGAATCAGAGTGTGAAGTTTTTTTATCAATGCAAAAAACAGTAGAGGCTATTGCGTTATACAAAATGCAACATGTTATTTTGCCAGTTGGTAAACAAAGGGGTGATATTTGTTTTGTGTTAACTGCTGATACGTTAACGCAACATCCGGATGGATCGCTTGGTGGCAAACCAAAAAATCGCGCTGAAGCTGTACAGTTAATCAAATTAAAAACGGGGATTATGAGAGGTGGTTCTGCTTTTTGTTTAGACAAACGTGTGTGGGCAACAATACCTGGGAAGTTGTCAAAAGAATACAAAGGTATGCACAAGCCGAATATGAATTTCATATGCCGGATAAATGGATCGATTTTTATTTAGATAGGTCATTTGCTGGTCGTTGTGCAGGTGGCGTTGCCATCAAAGAGTTTGGCGCGCAATTTGTGAAAAATATTCGTGGGTCTCACTCGGCGATTATTGGGTTGCCTATGTGTGAGTTGCGAGAGGCGCTCCAAGAGGTAGGGTTTTATACTTTTTTATAAAAAGTATGGGATGTTTGCCTCTGTGTGAGTTGCGAGAGATGCGCTGCAAGAGGTAGGTTTTATAATTTCCAGGCTACACCTTAAATGAGTTGTATGCCTTTTTATATGCTAAGTATGCCATGCCCAGGTATCCTAGGAATATTGTTGCGGGGAGCATAATGGGGTAATCTGTGAGATGTCCAGTTTGTTTTTTAAGATATGCTTTTTTTGCATCTTCCCAAAGTTTTATTCTTTTTTTTAGTGTGTGTTGTTTAGCATTTTTATCTTGGGGGAGTTTTTTTCCTATACATCCTTTTTCTATATCTTCAACGTAGTATTTATTAAAGCCAGGAAGTTTTACCATTTTTCTTTTTATAGCGATGTTTCTTGCCTCATCTATCATTTTTTTTATTTTATATGAAACACATGTTCCTAAAGAGAATAGAGCTATTGAGAGAGTTGCAAAACCACATGATTTTTTATTTTTCAATAATATATCTAAAAAGTTGCAAGTTTTTTTCTTTTTTGTTGAGAGGCATTTGTAATTTTGGTTTTTTTTCCAGAATTTTAATTTTTGCAAACCAAAGCATGGTATATAAAGGCCAATCGCAATTGTTATAGTTAACATAGGAGAAATAAAATTTATCATTTTCATAATTAATTTCCTTAAGGTTATTATAGTTACCAATGTTTTAACGTAAGAAAACCTCCTTTAAAGGGTTTTTTTAGGGGTTTTTCTACTGCTATTAGTATAAAAGAGGTCATGAGATTTCTCAACAGCCCCTATTAATGGTTGTTTTGAGAGCCCTAAATATTTTAATTTGCAAAAAGATTAAATCGTAATTTTTCGTCGTCCAAAATGTTTTTTTAAGTTTTTTTGTTCTTTTTTTAGGCTTGTAAGTTTCCTTCTGTGTTGTTTTATTTCGGTAATGTTTTGCATAAATTGTTCGATTTTTAGCAGCTTATTTTCTTCTATCGTTTCATTCTTGAGAGCCTGTATCATAGGTTTTGGTGTTTCAAGAAAGTTTTCGAAGTTAAGTTTATTATGAGAAAGAAGTCTTTTTCTTTTTTCTTGTAATTTTATTTCTTTTCTTAGTTCATATTCTTGTTCGAGTATTTTTTGAATTGGTTTACTTTGTGTATCGTTCATGAGAACTTTTAAAGAATATAGTGGTATTTCTGTGTTAATATCTTCTTTGAGAATATATTCTACCATGGAAATTCGATCATATTGAATTGCATAAAATAATGCGTTATAAGCGAAGTCCTGGCTTACCAGATCATGGTCTATTAAAAGTGCTCCTTTTGCCAGAAGAAACTTTACTATTTCTACATGCCCACAGGTAATAGCATGCAAAAGAGGAGACCATTGTTTAAGTATATCTAGTTCATTAATATCAGCGCCCTCTTTTAATAAATTTTTAATCTTGTCTAGATTCCCTTCTTTTGATGCCTTACAAATAGTATATTCTTCTGTATTAGTTTTCATGGCAAAGAGACTTTGTGGTGTTACCAGAACGTAAAAGGCGCATAATATAATCGTAATAATAGTATTTTTTTTCATCTTTTTCCTTAAAATATAGTTTTTATAGGTGAGCAACTTTTTTATTACTATACCAAAATTAGAGGGAAAAATAAAAAAATTGTTTTATATAGAGGCTTTTTTTAAGGAGGGTAGATTTTTTATGTGATTTGCATCAAGTCAAGAGTTTTTTTATACTTTTTAAGTAAGCAAAATTTGTAAAATTTTATAATAACTAACGAAAAAAGAAACTATGGAAAATATTCTTTATTTAGGTTCAAAGTCACAAGCGAGAAAGCAGCTTTTGGAAGATGCGCAAATTAAGTTTATTATTGTACCGCAAGATGCAGATGAATCACAGTGTGAACTAAGTTGTTCGTTGCGAGAGTCAGTAGAGGTGATAGCGTTGTACAAAATGGAACATGTTATATTACCTGAGGGAAATGAGGGTGATACCTGTTTTGTATTAACTGCAGATACGTTGACAGAAAACAATGATGGTTCTTTGAGTGGTAAACCAAAAAATCGTTTCGATGCAATTGAGATGATAAAAGCGGCACGTGGTGGAGCCAGAGTTGGAACTGCATTTTGTGTAGACAGGAGAGTATGGCGTACGGATCATTGGAAGGTATTTAAGCGCGTGCAGGGTTATGCAGTTGGTGAGTATGATTTGGATATACCGGATGAGTGGATAGATATTTATCTTGAAAAATCTTTTAGCACGAGTTCATCGGGGGCAATTGCCATTGAAGGGTATGGTGAGCAATTTTTAAAAATGGTAAACGGCTCTTATTCTGCGATAGTTGGTTTGCCTATGTTTGAGGTCAGAGAGGCGCTACAAGAAATTGGATTCTTTGCTTTTTTGTAGAAAAAATATTTAGTGCCCACTTGTCGGTTGAAGCCTAATTTAATTTTTTATATTTTTTTAAATTTTATATTTTGGCATAAAAAGTCCCCGCATTATTGCGGGGATCACTGCTTTTAGTTTTTTGTTTTTTATTACACTTCCATTGCTGGGCTTAAACCTTCTTTCGATGCGTTATAACCTTTTTTGAAACAGATATATGTGATTGGCAAAGAAATAAGTATTGGTAAATACGTTAATTTTCTATAATGGGAGCTTGGTTGGGCTGCATCATATTTCTTAGATGATTTCCACCAAATTTTTATGTTCTGTATTTGTTTTTTAATTCGCTTTAGTATTGAAGCGTTTTTGAGACGTTTTTTATATTTTGGGTCTTTTTCCATTTCTTCTTGTATTCCTTTTGTCCTGCCACTAATCCGATCATATAATTTTATGCTAAATATTGATAAACATATACCACTGTATAATGCACCGTGTGCTAGTGTTTGATAGGCGCAAGATTGAGCCATTTTTTTAGGTGATATTTTTTTCCAGTTAAACTGTACTGGGGGTTTTTTTATTTTCTTTTTTCGAAATATGCTCATTCCAGAGCAAGGAGTACAAAGTCCAGCTGCCATTATTATAGCTAAACTAAGTGAAAGAGATTTTATTTTTTTCATAATATTAACTCCTTTTGGGTTACACTCTTATGCTTAGGCCTTCTTTAAATTTATTAAGGCACTTTTTCCCACAGATATATGAGATTGGCAAAGAGACAAATACGGGTAAGTAGGTTAATTTTTTTAGATGCGAACTTGGATGTTTGGTTCGATATTTTTTAAATGCTGTCCACCAGATATTTAATCTTTCTAATAGGTAATCATCCCGCTCTTTATCAGAAGCGTTTTTAGGAAAATTTTTATTATATCTTGGATCTTTTTTGGCTTTTTCTTTTATCCCTTTAAGTCTGCCGCTTAGCAGATCATAGACTATTGGAGCAGTTACGGTCAAAAAGAGACCTGATATAAATGTAGTACATCCTAAAAAGCCATAACCAAAGGATTTTGCCATTGTTTTTGGTGTTATTTTAACTGATAAGTTAAAATTGTGTTTAAAATTATATGATGTTGGTACTTTTTTGATTTTCTTTTTTTTAAATATACTCATGCCAGAACAAGGGGTACAAAGTCCAGCTGCCATTATTATAGCTAAACTAAGTGAAAGAGATTTTATTTTTTTCATAATAATATTAAACTTCATAAGTTTTTTAAAATAATTTCAAATGTTATCATTTAAGGTTTTTTAGTACATTGCTAAACATGCGTTTTGTAAGATATCCTGTGCCAACAGCTGCAACTCCAGATACTATTGCAAGACCAAGTTGTATGCCGACAAATGTTTTATTATTTGCTTCCCATCTGGCTAAAAAGAAAGGATGTTTTTCCATTTCTTCCTGGTCATCAAGCTTTTTTTTGCTCTTCTCATCTTTGCCAAAGGTACGCAAAGCAGCATTATATAAGCAAAATAGTGATCCAGCAACAAATACGAGTGTTGCTGCTCCAGTTCCGGTTCCAAATAGTGGGTATCCAAGAGAGCCAACTAATTTTTTTGCTTTGCTTATTGGTGCTTTTTTGCAGCATTTGCATGCATGTCCTACATGACGATGCTTTTTGGGGTTTTTCTTAAATATTTTTGTAAAGATTGAATCTGCACATGCTGTGCCAGTACTAGCTGCTATTATTATAGCTAAGCCAAATGAAAGTGTTTTTGCGCTTTTCATAATTTAGACTCCTGAAGTAAAATTCCCGCACTAGTTTTCTAGAAGGGGATTTTTATTTTCTAAAAGCTTTGCTTATAAAGCTCTTATGCCTTTCTCCATGTGAATGGATTCCACCATACAGATGGGTTAATAGGCTTTTTAACTAATTTAAATGAATCGTATGCTTTTTTGCCGAACATCCCTGCTGCACCTAAGCTTGGGATGAATGGAACTAGTGTAGCGATGTTGTAAAAGCGAAATAGAGGATTTTTAGCGTTGTATGCTTTTATTGCATTTTTCATCATTTTTTCTCGAGTTTTTATAATTTTTTTTATCTCTTGTATATTTTTATCTTTAGGTAATTCTTTGAAGTAAATTTTTTTATTCTTGTCTTCTTTAAAGTATTTATCAAAGTCTACGTCTTTTTTTAGTTCTTGTTCATAGCCTTTTTTTCTTCTGGTTTTGCGTATTCTTTTTAGTTTGTATGATACACCAGTGCCTCCAGCGAATATTAGAATTGCTAGGGCTCCAAAACCGAGAGTTTTTTTATTGTTTAAAGCTATATCTTTTGCATCAAGTACTTTTGCCCATCCTTTTTTTGTTTGTTCCCAGACTTTTTCTTGTATTTTTACACGTTGTTTATTTGCACATTTTAAGAATTTGCCAGATTTCTTTTTTATCTTACCTAAGCAGTAAGGTGCTTTTTTTACTGGTTTTTTCTTCCAGAATTCCATTTTCTGCATGCCAGAGCAGGGTGCACAGATACTTGCTACCATTAGAGCAGCTAATGTGAGTGAAAGGGGTTTTGTATTTTTCATAATTAAATTCCTATAATTTTTATATGGTATTTATAAAAAAACCCGTACTAGCTTTTTAGACGGGGATCTTTATTTTCTAAAAGCTTTGCTTATACAGCTCTTATGCCTTTCTCCATGAAAATGGATTCCACCATACAGATGGGTTCATAGGCTTTTTAACTAATTTAAATGAATCGTATGCTTTTTTGCCGAACATCCCTGCTGCACCTAAGCTTGTGATGAATGGAACTATTCTGGCGATGCTGTAAAAGCGAGATTTAGGATTCTTGTTATTGTATGCTTCTTTTGCACCTTTTTTAATGCTCTTTCTTTCTTTTTTTGCTTTTTTTAGACCTTTTTTCCTTTTAGGTAATTTTTTATAAGCAATTTTTCCAGTTTTTCTTCTTTTTTTAAAGTATTCATTAAACTTTGGATGTTTTTTTAATTCTGCTTCAATGCCTTTTTGTCTTCTGGTGTCACGAATTCTTTTTAGTACATATGATGCACCTGCTCCGCCAGCGAGTATTGCAGTTGCGAGAGCGCCATAACCAAGAGCCTTTTTATTATCTAAAGCTATATCTTTTGCATCAAGTGCTTTTGCCCATCCCCTTTTTGTTTGTTCCCAGACTTTTTCTTGTATTTTTACACGTTGTTTATTTGCACATTTTAAGAATTTTCCAGATTTCTTTTTTATCTTACCTAAGCAGCATAGAGGTGTTTTCTTTTTTTGCTTCTTTTTCCAAAGTTGTTGCATGCCAGAGCATGGTGCACAGATACTTGCTACTATTAGAGCAGCTAATGTGAGTGAAAGGGGTTTTGTATTGTTCATATTTAAACTCCGTTAGTTAATATGTGTTTAAAAGATAATTTTCTTAATCGTTGTATAGTGTAATTAAAATTGTGCTTTTTGCAATAGCCTTTTTTAAAAAGGTTTTTTATCATTTTTGCTTTTTAAATATTTAATATTAATAAGGTCCCCAAGGAAAACGCCAAAAAGCTTCTTCCCACGGATTGCGTCTTGTAAATTCTTTATAAGCTTTTCTCAAGTATTTACCGGTGAAGTATAATGATAGAAAAACTGGCCATGACAAAGTTATGTTGCGAATGCTTGAGTCGTTAGCATGATCTTTGTCATATTTTCTATGTGCTGCTCTTGTGATTCTTATGGTTATTCTTCTTTTTTCTCTTTTTGCTTTTTTTAGTTTTTCTTTATTTTCAGGTATATCTTCAGGAAGATCTTTAGCTATATATATATTTTTTATTTTTGGATCTTTTTCAAAATGTTTGTCAAAATCAGGATGCTCTTCGATATTCTTTCGTATTTCTTGTTTTTTTCTTCTTTGGCCTAGAAGATATGATACATATGATCCAGAGGCTAGTGATATACCTGCAAGTGTCAGATAATAAAAGCCCCATTTGTTTCTGCATAAATTAGTTTTTGATTTTGACAAGAGATCGCCTGTTTTGCTCTTTATTTTGTCAAAGCAGGTTGTTGGTTTTTTTATATCTTTTTTCTTCCAAATCATGTTCATGCCCAAAGCTGGTGCACAGCTTCCAGCTGTTATTATTGCAGCCAAAATAAATGAAAAAAATCTTGTATTGTTCATAGTATAATTCCATGAATTATGGTTTTTGTCTTGTTAACAGTTTTAGTTTGCCATAAAATATATTTTTTTCAACTGGTCCCACTTAAGCAAAAAAGCTTGTATAATTTACTATTTAGACTTTTTTTGCATTGTTTTATATGCTTTTTTAAACATAAGCTTTGAGACATAGGATGAAATAAGAGCTTTTCCGGCACAAAGTGCTGACATTCCAAGATTTGCAGTAACTATAAATCCTTTGTTTTCTTGGGCAAATTTTCTTATTTGAGGATCATGAGGGATTGATCCTTCACCCATGACCTGCAGTATGGCCTCAAAGAAAAATCCTAGAGATGCAACGGCTGATCCTATAGCTCCCAGAGTAAATGAGGTCCCTAAAAAGGTATAAATTGCCGTATCGGCTACTTTTTTTGTTTTACTAATGGGGGGTTTTTTCTTAGCGTGTATTTGTGAGATATATAAAGAAGATACAAGACTTGTAGCTAATAAAAGAGAAATTATCTTTTTTTTCATAATTTTTAAACTCCGGTTTATTTAGGTTTTTTTAAAATAATAAACTTTTGTTAGTCTATCAGGTTTTTATGTTTTTAGTATTTTTTGGGAATAAAAAATTTTATAAAGAGATATAATTCGATTACATAATTGGATGTTTGAAAAAGGCGTCTATATGTTTTTTTGCCTCTGCCTGCATGATTTTATCAGGGGGAATAAAATCTTTGCTTCGCAAATCATACCAAAAAGCGTTTCTCAAATGAAAAATTCCATGCATGAGCTTGTAATCTTCATAGATAGCTTCCCAAGTATTGCCAAAATAGAGATTGAGTGCTTCTTGTTCTTTTTTTTTGTCGAATTTTGATTCGATGCAAAGGGATGCTAAATCAAAAAGAATATTTCCCCACGAAGCATATTCCCAGTCAATTAACCATAGCTTTTGGCCATCATCGATAATATTATCTACGCCTAGATCGCAATGACAAAGGCCGTTGTAGCAATTTTTATTTGCAAAATGTGTTTCTACCTGGGAAATATATTGTGTGATTTTTTCTTTTTCGTCTTGAGAGATGAAGGGTTTTTTTCTATTGAGAGATATGTGCATCATGTTGCGAATTTTATTAAAAATAGAGGGTGTTTCGAATGATTTATTGTAAGGGATATTATGACATTGCTTTATTGTCTGAATAATTTTTTTTAAATACTCAGTTTGATGTATTTTTTCTGTTGTAGGGGGTTTTCCATCAATAAATACAGATATGAGGGTTCCATTTTTAGTATTTTTATACAATATTTGCGGGGCAAGAGCATGATAGCTTGCGGCTATTTGGCATGCAGCTTCACAATCTCTTTGTATTCCTAATATCTCAGGATCCTCTTTGCCAATCCTAACAATACATTTTTTGTCATCATATATACCTAAAAAAGAGGTATTGGTAAGCCCGCCAGTTATTGCCTTGAGTGTAATTGAAGGTATGCTTAACCATTGTGAGACTTTTTGTTTTAGTTCTTTTATGTTAAATGTTTGTGAATATAGACGTGCATATAAGAGAAATAAAAATATTGGCAATACAAATAAAAGGACTATCCTTGGTTGCATAGTTTTCTCCTCTCTTTAAGAAATTAAAAAACTAGTATATAAATTATAGTCTAAGAAATCTGTATTTTTTAATGCAATAGTTTAATAAAACATGTGGTTTGATGCCGTATGTTTTTTATTTTTCATGTTGTTTTTTTTAGCATGAAGTTTTATTTTTTTGTTATTTTATAGGCATGTCTTAACATTCTATATGAAGTATAGATAGAGGCAAATACGGGTAGGGCACTCAAGCAGAATGCATTTGCAAGATGTCCACTTGTTGTCGGTTTGGTAAATGAGCGCATGCCACCTAATGCATAGGCAAGCATAGCAAAATAGATGCCCATAAAAGCAGTCCCTGCTCCTAAGCTTGTATACCCAGTAAATGCAGCTGCTTTTTTTACATTTATTTTTGCTTTTGCGATTGGAGCAAATGAACATGTAATCAAAATGGCTGCCAAAAGGGCAGTCCAAAACTTTTTTTTAATTAGCATATTTGATGCCTCATTTTATCGAGTTTTATTTTTGGTTTATTTCTTTTTATTTCTTGGTACGCTTTGTTAAACATATTGTATGATACCCAAAAAGAACAAGCTGAGCTAGTGGCAAGTGTTATTTTACTAACTGGTATAATACACTTTTTTATGTTTGGAGTATTGGTAAAATGTTTAAATAAAAACTCTGTTGTTTTAAATGCAGAGTTACTTATTGTAGATTGTTGAATTTGTCGTAAATTTTTCCAAAAAGAATACAAAATAACTCCTGTAAGTATACCGTTGCACCCAGCAAGAACCCCCAGAGAGCCATAGAGGCAGAATTTAGCAGTTATTTCTGTTGTTTTTTTTGCTTTTTTTGTAAATCTTCTTAGTTTTGATATGTTTGTCTCTTTATTTCTTTTTGTTTGGGTATCGTTTTCTTCAGTAGATTTGGAGGAGGTGTAAGGGAATTTAGCTTCTAAAAGAACCTGTTTTTCTCTGCCATAAATATTTGTAGCAATAGTAATAAATAAAAATAATGGTAAAAAATTTATACTTTTAGTATAAGTAAATAAATTTGTTTTCATATGGGGTCTCCCATTTGTTTTTTCATGATATACCAAAATAGTATATCAAAGTTTTTTCAAAATTTTTAGTTATTGTAGCATATTACTTATACCCTGTAAAAGGGTGAAAAATGACAGATAGAAAGAAAAGGGGCCCGCTTATTAAAAAGCGAGCCAGAATTTGTTTAGTTTAATATATTTTTTTTGCGAGGCTTCCATCGCTTGAGAAGTTCTTGAAGCAGGGCTTCTCGGATGTTTTCTTTTGGATTCTGTTCAACTTTAGATGCTGCCTTTTCAATGCTAAATCTTACTGTTGCGTCGTCACATACAGAAGAATCTATCTGGTCTATTGAAGGCATCAAATTCTTTTCTAAAGCTTTTTTTATTGCTTCTTCAGAAAGAGCCTCTACAAGTAACACTTCCATCATATCAAAAAATTCGAGCAATACATCTTGTATATCGCTAAGCATAAGCTCTTTGCTTATCTGATGCTTTTTATTGAGCTCATCTTTTAAGCCGGAACGTAAGGCTCTTGAGATCATTTTTTTTATATTCTCATCCTCATTTTCTAGCATCCATTTAAGCAAACATATTAGCTCAAAGGATATAACAAGCTGATTGTCAGGTTCGTACATCTCTATGTTTCTTTCTGTCATCAACAAAGCCTTTCTGTAACGTTTCTTTCGAGAAACTAAATCCTTCAATCTAATAGTATCGTTGCATGTTTTATATAAAATATAAAATGTTTTTTTATATTTTATTCAAACGTGTTTGTTTTGCGCAATTTCTTATTTTTTTAAATATATCAGAAAATATCAAATTCTTAAAGATGGTACTTCTTTTCGTACATTTTTTTTAATCTCTCTATTCGTTTGTTAATTGGTGGGTGTGTTGAGAATAAGTTACTAACATTTTTTCCTGAAAAAGGATGCACAATAAACAAAGATGCGGTACTTTCTTTTCCTGCGCTTTGCTCTTTAGGTGCAGTATATCGTGATGTGCTGTGCAGTTTTTCTAAAGCTGAGGCTAATGCGAGTGGGTCTTGTGAGTATTTTGCCCCTGTTTCATCTGCAAGATATTCTCTTGAGCGTGATATAGCAAGTTGTATAATTATTGCTGCGATAGGCATCACTATTGCCATAAGCAAAATGAGTAATGGGCTTCCATTTCTTCTTCTATTTGATCCCCAAAAAAGGGAATATCTAAGCATGCTCGCTATATAACTGATTGCAGTTGCAATAGTTGCAGCAATGGTTGCAATAAGTATGTCTCTGTTTTTTACGTGAGCAAGCTCATGTGCAATAACGCCCCTTAACTCATCTTGGTCTAGTGTATCGATAATTCCTGTTGTTACTGCAACAGATGCATTGGCAGGACTTCTTCCTGTTGCAAAAGCATTTGCCATAGGGGCATGTATTATCCAAAGCTTTGGCATAGGGATATTCATTTTACCTGTAAGTTCTTCGGTGACTGCATATATCCATCCATATTGTTCAGCGTCCATAGGTTTTGCCTTATATAATTTAAGAACAATTTTGTCTGAATAAAAGTATGCCAAAATGTTCATAAATAAAGAAAAAGCAAGTGCGATTTGCATTCCCAAGGCGCCACAACAAAGGTTTCCTAATAGTATCAAGATTGCGCTTAATCCTATAAGGAGTAAAAATGTTTTTACTCGATTAATAAACATAATTTTTCCTCTTGGTAATAACACACCCGTCGCCAGGGGGTGTAGTAAAAACTAATCTTCTTCGTATTCAATTTCCCAATTTTCGACATCTACTTCAAATGTTTGCGAATCTTCCTCTTGTGGTTGAGCGTTTATCTTTTTTGCTTCTTTTTTGAGTTGCATTAAAGATTTAGCGCTTGATGAAACGGCATTTTTTGAAAGCTCTTTTTCTTGTTTTAATTCTTCTTGAGCCGTATCAAATAATGCGTTCATCTTTTTTTGCATTTTTTCTATCTTTTTTTCCAGCTTCAATATCATTTCAACACCTGCCAAATTTACCCCTAACTGATGGGTAAGATATATTATTTCTTCAAGTCGGTCAACGTCTGCCTCAGAAAAGAGTCGAGTGTTCCCCTCAGACCTTTTGGGGGATATAAGACCCTCTTTTTCATATAATCGTATTGTCTGTTGGTGCACAGAGAACATTTTTGCCACCGCAGATATTGAATAAAACCCTTTTTTTCTTTTTTTCATTTATTTCCTATGTTTTTTAAAGCTATATTTGCTCTATATTATATAGCTTAATCTTCTTTAGCTTATATGATATATTTTAACATAATTTGTGTGCAAATTAATTATTTTAGTGATAATTTCGATAGTTCTGTCTTATTTGTATGTTTTGAGGAGCTGCTTGATGAAAAGGGTTTCAGTTTGTGTTTTTTCTTTGTGCTGGTTACTGAGTGTTTTTTCTGTCTATCCAAAAAGAACGGTCGAAGTAGTCTCTGTCTATTGTAAAAAAGAAGTTATAAACGAAAAAGTATTTATTCATAGGGATGATTTAGTCAATAGCGAACGAAAAGAGATATGGTCGGTTGATGGCCAACTGGTGAGCCAAAATGAGTATGAAGAAGTTATTTTAGATGCTGAAAAAGAGGTCAGAAGGCAAGAGCGCAAGATCCAAGAAGAACGTCGCAAAAAAGATCAGGCATTTAAAGATGAGGTTATGCTTGTGCTTCAAAAGAAAATATTACGGTTAACTGTTGAAAATATAGATGAGCAACTTAAGAAATTTGATTCTCATAATTTGGAAAACTTTTTGGCATATAAAGAAGATACGATATCACAAGAATTATTTGAAAACTTAAAAGAAGAATTACTTCCTGAAGCAAAACGATTATTATATAAGAAAGATGAGGATTATAATTGGGCAGACATGAACCTCATGGTTGCTAAAGTTGAGAATCTCGATGAGAAATTAGAATCTCTTTTTCAGGATACGGTAAGAAATGCTATAAAACAATGCGATGATACGAAAGTTTTGAAAGATCTGTTGGAGTTAGTATCTTAATTCACGGCCTATAGGCCGTGAAAATTTACACATTAAATTTAATTAAAATAATATCACCATCTTGGACGATATATTCTTGCCCTTCTGTACGCACTTTTCCAATTTCTTTTAATTTGCTTTCGGTGCCATGTTCAAATAATTCTTGGCAATTAAATACTTCAGCGCAGATAAACCCACGTTGTAAGTCTGAGTGGATTTCACCGGCCGCTTGGCGAACATTAATGCCCTTTTTAATTGGCCATGCGTGAGCCTCTTTTGGTCCGCAGGTAAAGAAGGTGATAAGCCCGAGGTTTTCATATGTTTTTCTTATAATGGTATCTAAGCTTCTTTCTTTGAGTCCAAATTCGCTCATAACCTCTTGTGCTTCCTCATCACTGAGTTGAGAAAGTTCATATTCTATTTTTGCGCTTATTGGAATTACTCGTTCTTGACCAAATTTTTCTATTAATGCATTATAATGTGGATTTTTTTCATATTCTTTATTTTCTACTTCATCTTCAGAAATATTGGCAATAATAAGAAAATTTTTACTTGAAAGAAGTGGTACTGTTTCTACTGGGCTATTTAATACCAGCTCTCTTATTTTTTTCACATCTTGGGCATCAAGTCCAGCTTTAAGATCTAAAAGTAATTGATTTTCTAGTTTGAGCGTATTTAATTCCTTTGGCTTACCCTGAGCACCGCGTATTAATTTAACCATTTTTTCAAGTCGTCTATCGATAGATTCTAAATCTTTGAGCATAAGCTCAGATACAATTGTTTCGTAGTCTGAGACAGGATCTACATTGCCGCTTTCACGAATAATGTTTGAATCATCAAAGCACCGCAATACATGTAATATCAGGTCAACCTCTCTTATATGGCTTAAAAACTGGTTTCCAAGCCCTTCACCTTCTGCAGCACCTTTTACGAGTCCTGCAATATCGACAAAAGAGACTGTTGCTGGAAGCTTTTTTTTAGATTCATAAATTTTAGCAAGTTTATCTAATCTCCTGTCTGGGACTTCGGTGATAGCAACATGAGGATCTATGGTGCAGAACGGGTAATTTTCTGCGGGAATACAAGATTTTGTTATTGCGTTAAAAAGGGTTGATTTTCCTACATTTGGAAGACCAACGAATCCTGCCTTTATACTCATAATAATTTCTTTCTTTATATAAGCCCCATTTAGAGGGGGTATTAAGCTTTTTTTTGCCCAAATAATTATTGTGAATAAAAATTTGATTATTTAAAATTTTTATGTTAGCTATTTAATATAGTAATAGAGCAATGTATGTATAAATAAATTATAGTATAAAAAGGAGAAAAAATGAAGTCTTCTAAGCTAATGTGGCTAATTTGGTTTATTGCGTCGTTTGCAGCATTTCATTATGGATTGATGGCCTTTGATATTAATTTGTTAGCGTTGCCATTTGTAACAAAAATTAAGCTTCTTCCTAAAATTATTATGATAATATTTGGTTTTTGCGGTCTTATTTCGATAATTACACTTTTGGGCTCATGTGAGTCTGAGTGCAAATAGGATAGGAACAAAGATAACCTATATATATGTATTGGGCCATAATTATAGGTGAGTAAAAAATATAAATGTGGCTCAATAAAGAAAGGCCCGGCATGTTGCCGAGTCTTTCTTATTTTTTATAAAGGTATTTTTTACCAGCTGATGAAGCCCCACACACAAGATGCCAGACAACATGTTGTTGCAAAAACGAATTTTTTAGTGAGGCAACATGCGCCAAGGCAAGCGCAAGCGCCTGTAGCAAGTGGGCAAGAGGCTGCAACGCCAATAGCTCCAGCAGTTGCGCCAACGGCAAAAAGAGGGTCTATATCTGTATTTTGTCTTTTAGGGTCTATTTCTTTTTTCCCTAGCCGATTAATATCTTTTTCAGGGTTGCTTTTTATATCACTTCTTTTTCTGAGCTTTAGGGTTTTTTTCATGCCCAAGAGGCTATTACCTGCTGCTAAAGCGATAAAAAATGATACTAATATATATTTTTTCATTTGGGATCCTCCAAGTTAATTATGTTTATATATTATTATTACAAATAAAAGAAAAAACTGTAAAATATAATATTAATTATATGATCTTATCTGTGTTTGTCAATGACTTTGAGGGACATTTTGCTTAAAGGCTAGGTTTTTTGAGGTGTTTGTATGGTGGATATGTTGACCCTGTGAGGAGCCTGCTATGTGAAGTGCTTAATTTGCTGGTTAGGAAGGGGGGAGAACCTGCCAGCCAGAATTGACAGCTATGCAATAAAGTGTATAATAAAATATATTGTTGTTAATATTTTTATTATTTAAAAAATTGTATATGGAGGTTTTCATGGCATATAAAAAGTGTATATTTGTCTTGTTTTTGTCTATTTCTTTTTGTTTACTTATGCCAGGGCTTGGCTATGGGTGTTTTGGGTGCTTTATTTTTTCAAAGAAAGCGCAGAGAAGACGTAATGATATAAAGCCTATTAATTTACAGATTAATGAGGTTCCTGGGGCTCAGCATTCTGTGAAAATAAGCGTTGATAGTTTAAAAAAGAGGCTTATTGATCAAAATAAACTACAGGATGTTATTCATAACTCTTTGGAAATTGTAAAAAAGAACAAAAATATTTGCTTTAAGCAATATATAAAAGATAATAATACTTGTGAGAAAAATGTTTCTGTTATAAAAAAACATATAAAACATGCAAAATATCCAGAACTTTGTGGGTTTAATGAATGTGGTTGTATTCATAGAGATACGAGAGTAAAATTTGAAGATATATTTGTAAGTGAGATTGAAAAACTTCATGAGAAAGAAGAAGAAATTGTGTACGTAGGGTTTGGTGCTGGAAGTTTGTTTCCTGACCTTCGTATATTGTCCATGGTCTTACAGGAAGGTATACCAGTAAGTTGTATTCATCTCATTGACATTGATTATACTGGGCCAAAAATTGGTAGGAATTGGCATGAGCACAATGGAGTAATACAATTATTCAAATTGTTTAAAAAGTTGTTAGATTCGCAGCCAGCAGATAAAGAAAGTAATGTTGTAATGTTGCATGACTTGATGTTTGAGTATAATTTTTCTGCAAAGACATATTTTGATGTAGAGTTGTTTATTGAATTTGTAGAGTTTTTATCACAAGTAGCTGGCAAAAAGATTGATCTGTATATCCATGGTGATGTGCAAAGCTATCTAGATGCATGTAAAAATGGCGCTCCTCAAGCAAATGTTGCGACTATTATGGATTATATGGGGCAATATTCTATGTATTCTAAGGGTGATGTATTCAGATATGATTGGACTTGTTATAAAGATTATTTTGATTTTGTCTTACATGGTCTTGCAGATGATGTATTGTTTGGGGAGTTGTCTAATGGAGGCGTTAAAATTTGTAGAGTAAATGTTGATTTTAGAAGAGAAAATGAAGAAGTCCTTCAAAAAAAGAAAGAGAAAGTGATAAAGGAGGTTCAGGAGTTAGATGAAAAGTATGGGTTTGAAAATCCGCAGCCGTATCCGTATTTTGAATTTTAAATAGAAAAAGAGGATTGACAAATTAATGTTAGATTTCTTTGCAACTTTATTATTCTTAATAATTTTTTCTGAATTTCTTGTGTTTTCTATTGTGTCTTCTGTTATGCTTTTGTTGCGAGACTAGCTTTTGTTTGTTTAATTTTCTTTTTTCAGTTTGATCAGAATATTTCTTTCTACTTTTTTGAGATTGTTTTGTTACGTTTATTTTTATATTTTCTTTTTTGCTATTAGGTTTGATTATAATGTCTCGAGAAAAATAGACATAGGAAACCTCTGCGAAAGTAGCTACTCCTGTTGCATGTGTTGCCCAAGTAATAAATTCTTCAAAAAGATGGAGAGGAAGAGAATCTGACTTGTTAAGCTTGAAAAGTGGATACATAAAATATATAAAGGTGCCAATAGTAAAACCAATCATCCCTGCTTTTATAAAACGATTCCAGTAAATGTCATCTATTTGTTCTTGTATGCTTTTTTGCTTTTGTATCTTGTTTTGTTCTTGAGAAAGAGAAACAGAGCTTTTTCTTGCTTCTTCAGGATTTTGTGACACGTGTTTTTTTAATTTTTTAGAAGTCTTTGTATGTTTTTTTCTCTTGTGATTCATGCAGAAAGATAAATTATTCAAAAGTAAAGAAAATAAAAATAAAAATAAAAATAATGATAGTTTTTTCACAAAAAACCTCCTT
>Ga0180433_10004364_pt1 | contig 19936 bp, 45 predicted proteins | sample SS_ome_8_FD_132980 | JGI IMG/M metagenome (GOLD analysis project Ga0180433, IMG submission 132980) | Hypersaline lake sediment archaeal communities from the Salton Sea, California, USA - SS_1_D_1 metaG | ecosystem: Environmental > Aquatic > Non-marine Saline and Alkaline > Hypersaline >... | reverse complement strand
CTCCCAACTCTGGCTTTCCAAGGACCTCGGTAACACATAATTTCCTCCTTTCTGCGTAATTACAACTATTTACATATATATTTATATACCTAAAACGAGGGCATTCGAGTGCCCTGCGTAATTTCTCTTAATTAATGGGGTATTTAAAGGGTAGTTTCTGGCAATTTTCGCCCGCGCGCCAAAAAACCGATACCGCGTTCTCATAGAGTAAGAGTAGAACATAGGGATAGGGTTAAGCTTAACTGTCACACAGATAAGCCGATAGGCTTAAACGTAAGACAGATAAGGGTTTAGGTCCTTAAATGTCATACATTTAAGCTTAAACGTAATACAGTTAAGAACAAGACCACCACTGAGTGATAGCCTATCGTACATATACTACTGTAATAATACTATATACTACATCCTTAAACGTAATACAAATAAGGATGCCCTTATATCAAGGGTTTACAAGGATTGATACAACAGGATAGAACAATCAGGAACAAATACGAAGGGTTATGCAGATGGTGGAGAGTGGAAGTATGAGTGGAGGTTGGTTGAGGTAACTGAGTGATAGGTCTATAAGTATACTATACTACTATTATTATACTACTACTATTGTATAACACCTCTGAGGGACTCGATTTCGCACACTTTCGACGTCGATTAGATTCTCGCTTCGATTCGTCGATTTTTATCGAAAGTACGTCGATTTCGAACCATGATAGTATAGTATACCTATATACTTGTTATTGTAAGTACTTAGCCTCCCTTGGGTACACCCATGAAGCTGGCAAACCCCTCGGTAAGGTCAAGTTCGGGGTCTAATTCGAAGGGCGGGTCGTCTTCCAGCAGTTTATCTACCTCTTCTGAGGTGACCCCGCTGGTATCCACTGAGTCCCGGTCTTTCTGTTCTTTCAGGGCCTTACGGCGTTTCTTTTCGGCTGCGATGAACTCGTTGACGGCCTGGGCTACCGGTACACAGTCCTCTGCATCTAAGTCTATGGTATCATCGTTTTCATAGTCGGGAAAGTGCTTTTGAGCGCCCATTTTACCGATTTTCTTGCCTTTTTCGGTAATTTCGCCCGTTTCGCCATCAATAATGCCCATTTCTGCCGCAGTTTCGCGATTTAGCTCTTCAATGTTGTCTAAACCGGTGATTTTCTTGATTTTCGTTGCAATATCGGGCACATTATCCAATTGTTGGCGTTTTTGCCGGCAGACCCGTTTCCAATGGGCCAATTCGTACTGATTTAGCACAGTTAAGTCGTATTCACCTACGGCTTTCACCTTCTTACCGTCCAATCTGCCGAAGAACTGGGCTCTAGGGGGGCTTTTTCGCTCCCCAGCGACTAATCCGGACACACTACCCCCTCTTTTAGTTTTATTAACATATGTGTTCTTATTCTCTGTCTGCTTGGGTAGTAGGACGCGCTTAATGCTAGTATTTCCGCAGTTATACGTCTTATCGGCCGTCGTGTCCTCTCGTTGCCCATTGTCGAATAACCAGGCCCAGAACCCGTCAATAGTGCACTCCATGAGGTACCTACTGACCCAGAAGAACAGTGGCCACAATGTGATAACCAGGAAGATGACCTGCTCCGCAATGCTCAATTTATACCACATTTCTTCACCTTTCCACTTGACAAGTGATATTTAATGATTATATTGTATTTAGTAAGGGTAATTCCTTAAACGTAACACATTTAACCTTAAACGTAACACAAATAAGCAATCCTTAAACGTAACACATTTAACCTTAAATGTAACACAAATAAGAATTGTAACACATTTAGCGTTAAACGTAACACAAATAAGCATCCCTTAAATGTGGGACAAATAAGAGGGCCAATGGCACCATATATGAAAGACAAACGAAATAGAAAATCTAAATACACCATACACAAAAGCACCCGTATAGATGAGATGATGAATAGGATTATTAAACAGTATGCTGAAGAGAATGAAGTCACCCAATCAGAAGCCATGCGAGAACTACTCTTACATGGAGTGAATTACTACTATTTTGTTAAAGACGACAACTGATACCACTACCACCCGGTCATATTTTCCTCGGCCGGGCCCAAAATCACCCCTTAGTAAACCCCAGGAGTTAAAACACAACCGCCGTTCCGAAGAGCCAAAATCGCCTCTAGACCCCACTATAACCAGTCACCAGAGCCAGACCAAAAAAATTCAGTTTACAACACTTCAAACGTAGTTCTATACTATACATATAAACCTCCTAACACATAACAAATTAAGGCTGTAAGAGACAACCAGAACAAAAAAAAGCGGTAGGGCACCCCCGAAGGGGCACCCTACGCAAATTACGCCACTGCTCTCTTTCGTGCTCCAGTGACTCGGCCCGGCCAATAACTACACCCGACAGCCTATGTTGTGGCACCGACTAGAAGCCAGCGCCGACGGTGGCCGGAGCCGTCGTGGCCGCCGGGGGCGTGGCCGTGGCCGCAGGCGGAGCGGTGTACACCGGAGCCGCAGGCTGACCTGCCGCCGGAAGCGCATTGGCAACCTGGGTGGTCAACGGAGCCGCACCCGTGGCAACCGTGCCAGCGGGCGGAGCTGCCGGAGCCGCACCCATCAGGGCGATACCGGGGCCCTGCGGGACGACGACGCGGGCATACCCGAAAAGACCGGAACCGTCCCATACGGCGGCCTGACGCTGGGTAAGGATGTTCTTCCACTGCTGGGAACCGGGGGAACCGGCGATATTCCAGTCAGCGGGGCGTTTGCCTTCCGCAATCTCGGCCGCGATGAACTTGGCAGACTCTTCGCCAAAGACGATGTCCTTGACGGTGAAGCCGACCTTGTTCACTTCGATGGCCTGACCGGCGGCATCCGTGCGAACGGCACCGTTCATGTCGAAGACGCGTCCCAGGTACGAGTTGGGCTCGCAGATGACGTCAATGGCTTTGCCGGGGGAGCAGGAACGGGCGCATACTTCCGCCAGTTTGCCCCACACGGTCAACTTGAAATCATCCTTGCGACCGGGCTGACCCTGCCGGTCCGTACCACGGTGGGAATTGCGACGCACCGGGATGGTGGCGCGGGCGCTGATTTCCTTCCCGTTCTTCATATGAGCCGGGATGAAGGTGAGCTGGCCAAGGACGCGAACGCCGGACATGTGACAACTGATGATACCGATTGATCTTCCACTCATGATAAATCCTCCTTATAAGGATGGTGAAACGTTTTGCCCGAAAGTGGGCGGCGGGTTATTCGGCGACATGCCGGGCTACCCAAGCCCTTCAGAATACAGTCAGGAGAGCTCCAGAAACCAGAACAACCAGAACCCCCAGAAAACGGTCAGAGAGCTCCAGAACCGTCTGTTTCAACGATGTCGTCCAAGTCACCCGTATCTTCTGGGGGTGAACATGCCTCGGTGTGGCAATCAAGCTCTGCCAAATCCTCAGGCGGGGACTCTGGTTCTACACTGACCACCCGCCCCTGTATCAAGTCATAGAAGACTGACACAGGGGTATACCATTTGATGCCTTTGGGAATGGTGAGGTCATGGTACGTGACACCGTTCTCACAACGAACGGCGCCACGGCCCACGACTATCCCTTGCATCGGGCGCATTAACGGTTAATCTCCGTCCACGTGCCGTTCTCGAACTTCAGCTTCAGGTCGCCATTGGCACCCGGAGCTTTGTCCGCGCCGTCGAACACGTACACAATGCGGTTGCCCGCCTGTGCCTGCGCCGCATTCTTCCCCTTGTTGGGGTTCTGCGGGATGATGGTACGAAGTACCTCGAAGCCATCGACGTTGATGTACAGCTTGTACATCGGAATCTTGGCGTTCTTGGTAACCCAGCCACGGAGCTCACCGCCCGAAGTCGGACAGTTGGGGCACCATTTGCCGTTGGCGTCTGCACAGTCCATCTTGACAACGACAGCCTTCTCGACGTCAGTCAAGGGGATGCCCATGCGGGACACGTTATTGGCGTTGCAGATGGCACCACCGTCACCGGGGTTGGCATCGTAATCCGGATAGGCATGAGGACGCCCGCACATCGTGAAGATGTGATTGACGCATTTCTCATACACACCCAGAACGACAGCTTTGGTCTGCTCCGGGGTCAGTCCCGTCGGCGGATGCACCGGGGTCTGGGCAGGCGGAGCTGCGGCCATGGGGGCAGCAGTACCAGCCGGAGCCATGTTCGCCGCCGGGCTCATCGGAGCCGCAGCAGGCTGAACGATGGGTGCCGTGGCCGGAGCCATTGCAGGCGCAGGTGTAAACTGGCCATTGGCTTCGACGCCGGGGTCGAACGGGGGTTCGTCGCAGTAGTCGGCGAAGGACGTATCCATCTCCGGGTCATCCCCCAGTACCTCGGGGACCGGGACGATGTCTTCCGTGGACGTCTGCGGCAGTTCTGCCACGGGTTGTCCAGCGGCCGCTGCGACGGCCTGCTCCATCATGGTGGGCTCCGCAGGTGCAGCTACCGTGGGGCCAGCCAGCCACGCCGGGTCATCAAGGGCATCGCCGCTCATACGGTGACACACGTCCTTGAACGTATGCAACGTAAGCTCGTGCGTGTCCTCGTCCCCGGCCTTGAAGAACATGATGTGGTTCTCCAGCATGTGGCGCTGCTGCTTGGCGAAGTCCGAATCATCGTCCTTCAGCATCTCCATCACCTGTGTCGCCAGAAACGGCGATTCAGCGATGTGCGACGGCTCGATGTCGGCAACCTTGGCCAGTGCGTACAACTGCAACTCCGACCATTCGACAGCCAGCTCTTCAGCGGTTCCGATGATGGTTTCATCACCGTCAGCACAGCCCTTCCGCATGACGTCATCGTTAGCCAGAAGGCTCAGATGGTGAATCTCATGCAGGAAGTTCAGGGCCATGTTGTGGTGCCACGTGGCCAGCACGCTGAAGGTGTCATCGTTGATGCAGGCTTCCATGGACTTGCTGAAAGTCTCCATCAGGTTCACCATGACAGCACCGGCGTCCACATCACACGTGGCCAGCGCCTGAGCGCCGTCCTTCATGGGGTAGCCGTCGGTAATCAGGATGACCGAACGCACACCGTGGTCCAGACCGCCAAGGTCGGTGTCATTCAGGCAATGAGCCAGCAACAACAGCTCCTGCTTGGACACCTGCTCGTGGCCGAAAACGGCGACTGCACCCCAGTCCGTATTCACATGGATGGGGTCGTGACGTACCACCTCAATCTGTGTCTCGGTGGTCTCGGTTTCGACAGCCTCTGTGGCTGCCACTTCTGCCTGTGACGCCTCTGCGGCGCCGGATTTTGCTTTGGACATGGTTTAACCTCCTTGGTTAAAGTGCTCTTAAGAGCGTTATGGGATATCCCTGGGGGGCTGTCCAACCCCACCAGAAACCAGTCAGGAGAGCCCAGAACCCAGAACTAGAATTCCAGAGCCTTGTAGGACAACTTCTTGATGTCAATCAGCCCTGTTCTCAGCTGATTAATCATTTTCCCAGCTGCCGTTGCCTGAGACTTCAAGCGTTCGTTTTCAGCCACAGTCAGGCTGAGCTGAGTCTGCGCGGCCTGTTTATCCGCCCGCAGAGTTTTCAACTCTTCCAGCAGGTCAGTGTCTTGACCAGCTGCGGCGCGACCACTCTTGCTCCCAGCCATCAAGCCACACAGATACATCCACACTGTTGCGACTGAATTGGTGCGGAACACCTCTACAGTTGAGTTCGTCAGTGTGACAATGTACTTATAGTTGCATGACTTTCCGTCACCCGTTTCTCGTGTCACTACGACGTTCCAGTTGCTTTTCTTCATCTCTACCAAAAGCGGCTGTACATCCTGACGCCAAGAAACGTTGATACCCTTAATGCCTGTGTTTTTAAAATCATTCTGCAGTGTGGACATGGTTCCTCCTCATATTTAATGTTAATCCGTCATTGGATTGTAGGAGAGCCCAGAACCAGAACCCAGAATCGTCCTGTTTTCCAGACCAGGAGCATCTCCCATTATAGACTACACGTATCTGTGGCCAGCGGAAGGAAATGTAACAACCTAAGCCAGCGTGAGTGCGTGGGCTGTGCCTCCCAGAAATGTATCTTCAGAGAATAAGTAGGAGAGCTTCGAGCCCCGCGCAGCGGGGTGAGGCAAGTGGTTGCCCGGTGGGAGAACGTCTCGCACAATCATAGAACCACCTCCTTTCTACAACTGTTAAAGATTAAAGGGTGGGGCCAACGGCGGGCATGGAAGAGACATGCATGGGTATGGGCACGGGAACAGCCACAGCAGCGGCGGGCTCACACAGGGCCAGAACCACACGGATAGCCCTGCGATAGCGATGCAACATCACATCACACAGCTTACGAACGAACCCATCATCCCAGTTAATCTTGTCGATGGGCTGCTTGCTGACCTCAGTGTAAACCAACGCAAACAGGTCCACATCCATGGGGTTCAGCTTAACAAACTCCCCGTCTTCCTTGTTGAGGGACCGATCAGCCAGCAGATAGGCCCAATTCAGGACCGTCTCCTTATTACCATCAGCGAAGGGAAGGGCCAGAGTGACCCGGATTTCCTCACTGCTGGGCAACGACACCTTGCTGAACGCCTGAGCCTCAAGTTCATTGCACCGCTGACGAAGGCCGGCGTTCTCATTGGTCAGCCCGTCCACCATGCTCTGGAGCTCGTCATGACGGTTCTCCCAGAACTTCTTGTTGCCGGCGGACATCTTGGTAATCAGGGCGTTGATGTCCTCAGACACAGAGATAGCCATCTGCACGGCCTTGACGGCACCGCGCAGGGACAGCCCGTCGTACACATCGGTCTGCCCCAACCAGACGTTATAGCCATGGTCCTTCTGGTAATCCCACTTCATGATACCAGGGCCAACAAAGACACGGTTAAACTTCTCAACGACGCTAGTCAACATGAAACGTTTGTAATATCTGCTCATTATCTTTCTCCTTTGTATGTAGTGTGCTATCCTATTACCGGTTTACACCATGTTTTTCGCGCGCCTCTGCCTCTTCGGCGTCGTATTGTCTCATCCACTCGTGACGCGCACCATCGTTTGCGCTATTCAGCAGTACCTTCTGTACATCTTCTGCCCAGTTCTTAAAGTTGTGAAGGTCCCGATGCCGGGCGATTACGCCCATATCCACACCTTCTGTTACCATAGCGTCCCAATGAGCAAGAAGGCCCTTTTCTTCGTCGGTGGCCCGGCCCTGAATCAGCTTACCGAGCAGCTCATCCAGAAACGTCTTGGACGGTATCTTCAAGTACGCATATTTTTCAGGATTTTTCATCTTTCTCCTCCATATTGAGTGTTGTAGTATTTCTCCATCCAGGCCACGAGCAGCAGTCTGTGACAGAATGCGCCTTCCGGACAGAAACATACAATGGTGATGTTCTGGTTAGCTGACAGCATAGACAGTCCCTGAAACGCAGCAGGGTTCTGGGCGTGCCTTCTTGACAGCAGGTCAAAGTACTCTACGGTGTAACGGGCTTTAGCCAACTCACCTTTGTCGCTGGCTTTCCACCTGTTCACCATATCCCAGGTCGGGGCAAGGTCAGCATTCTCCTTACCCTTCACCGTAATGTCGAAGCGGTCATTACCGCTGTACCTGTATTGGGCCGTGTACAAGGTCATATCATTCCTCCTTTGCCAGCATACAGATGGTGGCGTTGGTGTGTGAGCCTGGCTGGATGGCACATGTACCCTCTGCCATGTTGTGTACCAGGCCCAAGATTACCTCTGTGTCCATAGAGGCATGCTCAATCCCATTGACGGACAGTACATACAGTCGGCGCTTCTGTGCCTTGCCCCGCGCGCGCAAGAAGATGACATTCCTGTCCTCATCCATGATAGTGACATACTCCATCTGGAAGGTGATGTGCGGGTACTTCTTCTGCATAAGCGCCATTACCTTGTCAGCGTTGTTGGCGTTCACAGTGACGTGCTCCATAAGGTGCTGTGCCCTGTACTTCCAACTGAGGTCTATGTTACCGAACTTACCATCACGTTGCTTGAACTTGTGGATGTCAGTCCACTTGCGTACCATGGTAGACGGCTCACCAGGGAGGGGGCCGGATGCAGATATCACCGCGCTGATAAGGGTGAAGCCCTCACCCACATAGTGGTCTACTGACCATGTGCCTACCTGAGCGAAGTGTGCGAGTAAGCGTACCGTATTCATCTCCACTGTGCCTGGTTCTACGTATTTTACTGACATTATGCTCTCCATTCGCCCGGTGTGGGCATGTCAATTGCGTCCTTAAGTTTAAACAGCAGCTCATACGTGACGGTGCCACGTTTGAATTTCTTCCACATAAAGTCGATGATTTGCCTCATCATGCGGCGTTTAGATGTCTTCGGAATAATCATGAAATTCTCCTCTACTATCAGCACACCAGAGGCCCTTGGCCTTAACATGCGCTTTGATTTCGTTAAGTACGGCCCAAGGCGAAAACGAGAACCTGTAGCGCCATTTGGAAATGAGGGCAGCGTCGACCCGATATGTCCATTCTGTGCCTTCCACATTGATAAACACTAACCCATCGTGCTCATCCCCCAACCAGATACACTGGCCTTTATTGGCCTTCCTGTTAAGCCGTTGTCCACACTCGTACTGTGTCTCCATTGATACTCCTTTCGTTGGGGGCCGTAGTCCCCGTTGATAGATTAACCCTTGGCAACATCAAGGATTGCGTCCAAACGCTTCTGCAGCTGCTCTATCTTGCTCTCAGCCTTGCGAATACGCTCCTTAGCCTCAAGCTTCCACACAGCGTCCTTCTTGTCAGTCTCACCTACCCGCAGGTTGAGGTCGTTACACTTCTGTTGCAGCTTGTCCACCAGCCTGGCCTTGCCCTTCAATTCTGCCAATTCATCAGGCATGCAGGTGCACAGGGAACGCATGTACTTCAGCAGGCGGTGAGGTACCTTGTGGTCCCCAAGCTCTACCTGCAATGCATTACACACAGTGGTGGGGCGTACCATAGAAGGCGCCTTGAGCCCCTCATTAAGCACATCCTCAGCACGTACATAGTAGTGCCTGGTTTTGCGGTGCTCTACCAGGACAATCTTACCAGCAACACGCATGTCACGCAGCACAGGGGACACATGGTGGAAATCCACCTCAATCCTGTCAGCGTCACCCACCTGCAGGGCATTGGCACCCCACACAATGTCACCGCTGTAGAAGCGCTTATTCTGCATGCATTCAATAGCCATCTCGATAACCTCAGTTCTACGCTGTACATTACTCATGTGTATACTCCTTTCTGTGGGGCCCCAAAGGGCCCCGTTGAGTTGTTAATCCCGCAGTTTGTCTTCTTCACGCATTAACGCCACCCGCCTACGAGCGACGTTTCCTTCCAATACAGCAGCATACTCTCTGAGCATGGCTGCCACAATCAGGGGCTCATCTACCTGGTTGTTAGCGTATGGGTACTCCACATAGGCGTTGAGTAATTCCTTAAGATCTAAGGACCATACTGTAGTGTTAAACAACAGCTCCTCGGGGCCCTCATCTTCAGCTACCAAGGCAATACCCCTTTTCCTGTCACCAGGCTTACTCTGCATAGTAGCACAGAGGTAGGGCTCGTAGTCGTGTATTTCACCTTCGCCGGCGTCAGTGGAATGTCCTGCTACTATCTCTATAGCAATGACAGGGGTGTTGTCTGCATCAGCGCCATTACCTGTCTCTGTGTCTTTCATGTAAACATCAGCCACAATATCCTCCTTTCTGTGGGGGCCCGAAGGCCCCCGGTGAGTGGTTCTAGAAACCCAGGTTCTTGTGAACACCACAATAACCGTTTTCCTTAGCCTTGTTGGTGCACGGAGCGCCATCGGCCTTGACAGCCTTGCACAATCCCTCCGTAGAAGCAGGGGTCGGGGCAGCAGCCGTATTGTTACCGGCCTTCTCCCTGACGGACTTCTTTTTGCACTTCATGCAGCAAACCGCAAACACACCAGCCTGCGCCTCGGTCTTAAAGACCACTGCGTTCTTGAAACCGCAGTTGGGGCAGGGACGGGTTACCAGGGACTTTCCGCCCTGAGCCACTACAGGAACAAAACCCTGCGCCTTCATCCAACCTACAACCTTAGTCAACCAGCTCTGCACTTTTGCCATGATATCCTCCTTCGCCTTTCGGCATTGGTTGTTAAACCCTCTGCATTTGTCCGGGCTTGGGACCGGCTCCCCAATGGAGGCTGCATTAAGGGGCATTACGCCCCTTTGGTTAGTGATATATACCATTAGCCATATCATCTGCGATTTGGCCAGCCAGCATATCATCACTGAATTCTATGGGAAAGAAAAGACGAATGAAGTCATTACCATTCGCCGCGATAGCCTGCTCCGTAGCATCGGGTTCTGCCTCATCTACCCGGTGAAAGGTACCGTCGGGCCAAACCAGGGCCACGTCCTTATCGTCAGGGTTGTCGCTCATGAAAGTCCTCCTTTCTATATGAAACGTTCAAATACCAGGTGCCCGCAGGTATCACCGAGCTCCCCTTTATCACGGCATATGGGGCACTTCCATATACCCACCTGCCGCATGTTCATCTGACAGTACATCTCTGCCAGGCGGAAGTCGTCCATACCGCCTACATCAGGCTCGATGACCAGGGCTACATTACCATCCAACCGTACATACTTACGTACTGCGTAGTACGGGGCCATATCCAAGGTGAATCTAATGCTCTCCTCATGGGACAGCAGCGACAGCAGGACAACGAAGAACGTGTCCCCTATCTGTTCTATGGTGTGTGTCTGCTTCATTAGGCATACTCCCTTCGCATAGCTTCGTTGCACTGCGTATGCTCCCCAAGCTCACTGGGGTCAAAGTGTCTACGGTTACGTTCAGTGTCAGGGTAGTACAGCTCACCACACCACATGCACTTACCAGTAGGGAAGTCCTCTACATGCATGGGGTCCTTGCTGTAGTTGTAGCGTCCATGGAACTGGTGAGCAGTGGGGTCCACCACCTTACCAGTCTTGGTGATGCACCAGGCGTGCTCACTACCGGACACCATCCCATGGTATGATGTACCTACCACAGTGAGTTCCTTGAAATAGGAAGCCATGGCTACCGCCTTGGCACGGCACTGTCCCATAACCTTCTTGGGGTTAGCAGTGACATTCCTATTCATCCATGCCTGGTAGGCACGGGCCTTAGCCGATGGTTTCAACTCAATGTACCCAATCTTCTTCTTCATATATCCTCCTCTCGTTGCCCATATAGGGCGTTGATTATGCGGGCTTGTGACCGCCACTGGCCGCATTACGGCCCCCTGTACTAGCGGGGCCTCACTCTGCGTTATGCTACCCGGAGGGCCTCAGCATACGGGGCCATCCATGTAGACAGTTCACCTACGAGGGCACCAAGGGCCCCCTCGAATGTGGACCAGCTGTCCTCACCGTAGTCGTTCTCACCATACTTCAGGTGATAGCGACCAGTGGCCTTGTTCTTTACCACTGTCACAGTGAATGCATCTGTGGTGTCATCATCCACATCATCCGGGCCGATGTATTCCAACGGTGCGAATACGGGCTTGGCCTCGGGCTCAACAACAGCGGTTGTGTCCACAGGGGTGTCTGATTCCTCAAGGATGAGTTCCATCTCCTCGGGGTCAATAATCACAGTTTCACCACCTGCGTCAGACTCAGCCACATCCTCTTCCAGTTCCAGAAGGTCTGCTAGCTCATCACCAAGAGCGTCTTCAATGGCGCCGGTGGCATCGTCTTCCAGCAGGTCCAGTTCCAGTTCTTCACTGGGAGCATCATCCTCTTCCAGTGCCAGGCCCAGGTCTTCCATATCCAGGCTGTCATCAGCAGTAGCCGCAAGGACATCATCCTCATCCAGCTCAAGCTCAAGCTCAAGCTCTATGTCCTCAGTGGGGCCGGTGGTGCTAACATCTGCGTCGCCCAGGTCAATGTCCAGGTCCGCATCCTCAGTGAAGTCCACATCCAGATGCTCTGCTTCCAGGCCGCCCAATTCCTGCGGCTCATCAGGCTCCAGCTGTACATCGCTGGGGGTCATGTCATCATCCAGCTCAAGACTACCGTCTTTACCGAACAGGTCTTCCAGCTGTATATCCAGTTCATCCTGGATGCTCTTGTCGTCAGTTCTCTTATCACTCATGATATCCTCCATGTATATCTATTGTGGACGTAATTGTCCCTTACCAATCTTCCTCTCCAGGAATAGGCTCCTCGAAAGGTACATCAAACTCTTCCTCCACCGGCTCCTCCTCAGTGAAGAAGCCGGGGTCTGGGATATCATCCCATTCTTCAGGTCCCAATAACATCACCTCCTTACCACAGTTATGTGTTCGGGTACATAGCCATTAGGCTCTTTCCTCCAGCGCGGCTCTGCCCCTATTGCTAGGGTCACCGTCTGGCCTAAGAACAGCCCACTGTCCTCTACGCTGAACATACGACACGGTGTGTCCATACGCTCGCAACTTACGTCCATAACCGTCCATACGTTGGGTATGGACGACTTGAACTTCACGACACCAGTGAAGTAGGCCGCCGTAGAGGGGGCCTCATAGTCAGCCGGGTCTTCAAGGTAAGCCGTGTACAGGACACAACCTATCAGGGCCATTACCAATACTACCAGTTTCCATCTCTGCATCTATCCTCCTTTGCCTTTCGGCGTTGAATGTTATGCGGGCTTGTAACCGCCATTGGCCGCATTACACCCCTGCTGTGCAAGCCAGGGGCTACTCTGCGTTCTAGTACACCACCGCCTCCATAGCGCGGGTGGCATCCGACTGGTCCTGCGTGTAACCGAAGAACGCCCAGCACCCACCACCCAGGTAGCGAGCCTTGGCACCGGTGAACAGCAGGAAGGTCTCACCCACCAGCTCGGTCAGGCGCTGGGTGGTGTGACGGGCCCAGCTGCGGCCGTCAAGGACCGACTCAATCTGATTCTTCTTCAAGCACAGGACAGGTACACCAGCAGGAACAGCAATCTCAGGTTCATAGTTCGGCATGTTGCCTCCTTTGCCCACAGGGCGTTGAATTCTGATGACTACGTGTTTCGGCCCTCCATAGGCCATCATCAGGGATGCGGTAGCACCCGACACGGGGCAGTTTCATGTCATGCCCAGGACGGCCGTACTACTTGAGCGTGTACTCAATGTAGCAGGTGTGTTCATCTTTGCCGAAGTCGTTCTTGCCCTGCACGTACTTGCGGTCAGACCACTTCAGCGACGCCACATTCTGGTTCATCCACTTCATTACCTCCCCAGCCAGTGTGCGCTGAGTACTAGCGGTTATGGTGTGAATCTTAAACATGGCCACCTCCTTTGCGATGTTGTTTAATCAGCCAGCCGATACCCCAGATGGCGCCCACGAACAGGGCCACAGGCACCAGTACTGTGAGCAGGCTAAGAAGTACAGCTCCCACAACGGGAAGGGCGTGCATGATGGCCATAGCCAGTACTATGACAAAGCCAATCTTCACTACCCACATCAGGCCAGTTCCAAAGTTATTCATTAGTTCCTCCTTGTTTAGGTAAGTGCGAACCGCGCCTCGATGTTCTGAAGGCGGGTGTAGTACGCCAGCGTAGATCTCAGGTAAGTCCTGTTGACCATTACCGTATCATCGCAGGCTTCCTTAACCTCGGGCCGCGCATCGAATACACGCAGCAGATACAGGCAGGCCGCTCTACTGGATCTGCTCTGCGTACTGAGGATGCCTTTAACCTGAAGCGCAGTAATTCTGAAATCATACTTGGTGGGTGTGGTAGTACCAGGGACCTCTGCCATTACCTTAGCCAATTCTTCTTCGAACAGTGGAAAGCCCATTTGGCTCCTCCTTTGTTTGGGTGAATACCACATAAACCCACTACACATGTAGTAGGCTTGTGTGATGCCCCCATGGTGGGTGGGGGCAGCCCCTGTTACCGGTAGCCGGGCTCCTCATCCCAGCCAGGACGCCAGTGCCGGCAGTTCGTTGCCTTCTCGGGGCTGATGAGCCCCACCTGGAACAGGTCAGTGGCCCAGGTGCGCTCAGTATCCACCTCAATGATGGTCACCAGCACACAGCGGCGCTCACCAAGGGACTGTTCCCAGTCCTTGTACAGGTCAGAAGAGAAGCCGAGTCCCTCACGGGCTACGGCCAGGCCCTGGTCAACCAGCGTACAGATTACGCTGTCATACTGTGATATAGTCATACTACACCTCCATGCTGTAGGTTATTATCACATCTACCCACTAGTGATAGTGGGCACATGTGATGGCACAGTTTCTGTTGCCACCCCTGTGCCAGGGGCCGAGTCTATCAATAGTCGATGCTGCGAGGGGGCAACACTCCGCAGGTGGGACACCGGGTCTCATACTTGGTATGAGTGAAGGCATCGCACTCTTCATCAACGCCGTAATAACGTTCTTTTACGACGGCCAGAAAAGTGATACCACACGCATCACAAGTGATGAGTTCAGTAGTACCTGCTTCGAGTGCTGCTATAGTAGCGGCATCGAACTTAAGGTTAGATTCTATAATACACCTCCTTATGTTATTAAATTGTCATCATCAATGTTGCCAAGGGGTGGGGGTATAAAAAATCAAAAACGCAAATATCCTAGACAACACTTATATGGTGCCACAGACTATAAATCTGGCCGATTTTAAACTTTCGACCATGATACCCCTTGACAAACCAAAAAAGGTGCTTATATTGTATGTCAGAGGCGAATTATGGGTATAATTGAGTTTAACAAACAGGATTTGAGGGATAATATGCCAGGACACGGGCCAGGATTACCAGGAACAGGTTGTGACTGTAATGAGCCACATTTACCTATTAGGAGCATGAACATGAGTTTAATTGGTGATGATTATGGGGAAATTGGAAAAGGGAGCGTGATTTACACCTCCCCTCTGCATCCGGTTGCTATTGCCCTTATGGGATTTGCTGCCGGCGCTATGACAACACTTGCTTTTATATGGAAGGTATTTGCATGAAGAAGGATATTTTAGTATTAGCAGCATTATTTGATGAATTATGGTTTGAACTAAGATGGTATATCAAACAGGACATAAGGAGACTAGTACACAAGATGAGACCTATTAGAGACATAGAGACTAAGGAAAAAATATATCGGGTGGAACCAGAAGTTTGCGACCATGATGCCACCCAGTATTGTATGTTTTGTGATGATATCACCGAAACCAAATGTGTTATAGATTCTGATAAAGCTATAACTAGTTTCTGTGGTATTTGTGGTTACGAGCTTACTGCTTATGATATGGAGAGTGAATAATGAGCAACATGAAAGATTTTGCAAATAATATGCGTATGACCTCTAATTTTCGCAAGATGTTAGAATTTGCTGTCGAGGATACGGGTATGGACTTGGAACCCGAACAGTTAGACACTCTTGCTGATATGATGGTCGAGCATTTTGATGATTTTACTGAGAAGTTCTTGATGGGACTACATCAGAAGAACGAGGAGTTAGCTTGGGCAGTAGCCAAGGACCTAGCAGGAGAGGATGATACACCAGTCACCTTGTTGTATGAGTCTGCTATGGAGTTAATTATTTTAGTATTAGCTAATCAAGCTATGTTGTTTGCCTCATTGGGGGGACTGGATGAAAATAAGTGATTACGCTAAGCTAGAAGAACTCAAACGGATACTCACTTCGCAGATGCTTCATCTTGGTATGGAGGATAAGGTTAACGGGATGGTAGATGCTGACCTTAATAAGTTGATTAAATTGATGGCTGCCCTCAATAGTTACCTTCATGAGAAAGAAGGGACAGATGAGAAAATAGATTTTCTTATTAATTATATTATTAGTCTATGGGGTATATTGATTATTGACTATGGACACAAGCTGGAGGAGTTATGAGAATAGAAGAGGTAGAAAAAAGGGTAAAGTCCCTTGGAAGACAACTTACTGATATGGTAAAAGCCGGCACCGATGCGTATATGGCTGAATTGGATTTGCTCAAATTGGCTTATGCCTATGAGGGAGACCATGAGTCATCTGTTAGAAAGTTAGCAGAAGAGGACGGGGTAGCAAACAAGCTACACGTTCTTGATAAAGTATTAGATGGGCACCGTCAATTACGATTCAAGTTGGAAAAGGTCATGCTGGTGGCCGATGGTAGTCGTTTTTATCATCAACAGTTGGCTAAGTTTTATGTGGAGAACAGAGACGTAGTAGACCTGGCCTATAATATGGAAAATGAAAAGAAACCTAAATGGAAAACTTTGTGGAGTAAATTCTAATGAATAGTATGGTAGAATATGCTAGACACCAACAGAGACAACACAATATTGCTACTGTTAGGATGGTCTTGAAGAATTTCGGCATCGAAGGTTTGAGTGATGACGAGATTAAAGATTTTATTAATGGTAGTGAGATTCAGCATAACGGGTTTGTTTATACTATGCCTGATATGAAGGATTTGGAGGAACTGTAATGGGTAAAGAGTTAGACTGGGTAGGGCTCAAAGGAGAGTTGGTAGAGGTGAGGTTTAACACTGATGATAGGGTCGTGTTGAAAGCCTTGTCTGGTGCATACTTTTCTGTCAAGATGAAGGATGTGTATGTACGCAATGACGGTGGTGTACTTATTAGGCGTACTGCCAAACTTAGAAGAGAAGGAGAATACGAGATATAATGTTAGTAGCAGCTAAAGCATATGAGGCAGAGTTGACTAAGAAGGTAGCCAGTATAGCACTGGACCCTTATTATAAATTTTGGCATTCTAGTTATCCTGATACGGAAGCTAAGGTTGATGACAGTTTTTGGACTAATATCCAGTGTGTGTCTGTTCATAACGGAGAAGTTATTGGGTATCTGAAGGCGCACATAGACAGACCAGGTAATTACGTTTCTAGCTTGTCGTGTGTTCACTTTCCTGATAGAGAACCCACCAAGATGGTCTTCGGTATGGACCTGAGAAGGTTTATGAGGTATCTCCTAGATGATTTAGGCATGCCTAAGATTAGCTGGACGGTGTATAGAGGTAATCCCGTAGAGAAACATTACGACCGTTTAATAAAGAAAATGGGCGGCCGCATAGTAGGCATCGAGAAATACGCTGTTAAGTTAGGAAAAGAATGGTATGACTCAAAGCAGTATGAGTTCATCAATGATTACTTTGAGTGCACACACTGCGGTACCAAGGTTAAAAAAGAGGCAGAAGTTATGTGTTGGAAATGTGGCCTTGGCGAGATGGTATACGTAAATCCTTTTAACAAACACTAGGATAATAATGATAGATACTGATTGTGAGTATTATATAGAGGAAAAGACGTGTGGTAGGTGTGGTAAACGCATACCACCTAATGAGGATAGGCTGTTTATGTATTTAACTTGTAAATTAGTAGGGCGTCCTGAGGGATGGTGTCCCGACTACAAGGAGAAAGAATGAGTGAAAAAGTAGAGGTGGCGGCCAGAAAGGCATTAGAGACACGCAGGATACAACGAAGGGCTATGAGACAGATGGCCAAGAACTTCAAAGATTGCTTGGATTTCTTGATTTGTCCTAGGTGTGGAAGCAGATTAGACAGAGAGGCTAAAAATTGGGGGGTTTTTGCCATAATTAATCCATTTGTTAGAGCACATTGGCTTTATCAATGTACTAACTCAAAATGTGAGTTTCAATTCAAGAGACACCCCTCTGGGGACACTGGTCCTGGATAAGGTGTTTTTACTATAACTATCGCTAATAATTGGAGATACTATGTTATCAGAAAATATCAAAGAATACTTAGAAAGTATGGAATTGGCACAAGCAGATATACAAAATCATCTTATTGAATTATTCCGTATGTTGATACAACGAGAAACACAAGTTGTAGAAGAAACAATTAGCATTAAGGTAGCTAAAGGTATGTTATTAAATAAAATGAAAGAGGTAGGTATAGACACCTCTAAATTGGAGAACTAATGTTAAACTTACCATTAAATGTACAGGGGTTTAATTTTGACGTAATGGACAACCCCAGACCAAGTGATTATGAGATGGGAAACATCCAGTGTGATGTATGTGCGTGCCGCACGTCATATTATTTATCTATTGTAGATGAGGCAATATGTGTAGACAATCCCATCAGTTTGAATATTTGTAAAAGTTGCCTTACAGATTTTATTAATTCGATGAACAGGAGGATGTTAGATGACATCAAAAAGAGACCTATGGGAAATGCTGTACGCGGAAAGGAAAGACCACGAGAGAACGATTAAGGAATTAGAGAAAACCAAAAGGCTCTTAAGGAAATATAAGAAATTGTCAGGAAGAGTTAAAAAAGAAGTATTCGATAATGAGTTCTTCGCTCATTGATTTCCATCAGGGAGGTAAGATAAAATGGAAGTTTGCCCAGTATGCGGTTTTGGAGAAAACCTAGAAATAATGGATAGAGGACACATCAAATGTAATGACTGTATGAGCCTATTTGAGGATGAGGCCCTAGTAGAAGATGAAGATACAGCTAATAATATATATGAAGACTATATACATAGACTAGCTAACAATATGGTAGAGGAATAAAATGAGATACTGTCCAAGATGTGGCAAGAGAGTGATAGGTGGTAATATAAGATATAATCTAGTATTTAATTGTGATGTATGTGATTACTCATGTACACCTGCTGATTTACTAGACGATGTGGATAAAGCTCATGATGTATGGGTTATGTATCTATACAATTGCGCTAATGGGCTTATAGAAAAGCCAAAGGAGAAAGGATATGTGTAAACCAGGAGATAGAGTAGTGTCAGTGTCATTCTTAGACACCTCTGAATCGGTGATATTTGATGGAAACCTGGCTACATGGCACGATGATAATTTTTATAATATAGAAATAGACACAGCCAGAGTAGTTAAGTTTCCTATCCGTAGGATAAAAAGAATAACTGAAGGATACGGGTATCAGACAGAGTTAGAGAGAAAAGAGGAGAGAGAATAATGTGGGAAATGGTAGGAGTCGGTGTAGCCGTAGTTTGCGTGGCCATGCTAGGAATAGTCAGTCTTGCTAAAGCAATAACTATAGCTGTGCGTACTAGTAAGGCCAAGAAACGGAGACGTAGTGTGGAACCCTCCAAACCTAGAAAACACGTTATGACCAAAGCAGAAAGAGACGTGCATAGAGCACTCATAGCGGCTAACGAACGGCGGGGAATAAAACAATGACCCATCGTGGTCTTCACCGCCGGCGAAAAAATTTTATTTAAAATCTAAGTAAAGACGTCACCAATGAACGCAGCGCGTTTTTAGGGCTAAAATTAACTAACCTTTTAAAGAGTAGGGGCTAACACCTCTGCTCTTTTTTATTAGGAAAACCACGCATTTGAATGGAGGTTAATATGGTATACAGCGTGTACTTTTTCCTGGATAACAAAGGTAAGCCATATTACATCGGTAAAACGAATAATATGACTAGACGTCGCAAAGAACACATGAAGGAGATAGAGGGCGGTAACAAGTTACCGAAGTATGCAAAGGCTAGGGCGTTAATTAGGGCTGGACACAAACTTAAAATGAAACGAGTGTATCAGTTCAGTACCGAAAAAGCAGCATTAGCAAAGGAAAAGGCGCTGATAAGGAAGTACCGTAAGAAACGTGGTATAAAGCTTACCAATCTTACTACGGGCGGGAAAAATGAACGGCCTACGGATATGAAGGGTCGGGCCCGCAAAGCTTCCTGGTACAAAGCGCCTAAAAAGAAGAAAAGGCTCAGAAAGAAGGTACGCAAGAAAATAAGTAAGAAAAGAAAGCGACGCTAGGCCTTGACATTTAGGAATTATGTATTATAATTAGAAAAGGAGAAAGATAATTTATGACCAAAACCCTAACTATTGAGATAGAGGCAGAAAAAGAAGAGAATTTATATCACCTGCTAGACCATATTTGTAGAGAGGTAGTAGAAGGTAAAGAATACACCAATTACGAATTAGAAAGTAAGGCTAAGTTTGGCGGGGAATGGTTAACAGTTTTGGAGGGAGAGTATAAAGGCAAGTACAAGTG
>Ga0180433_10004363_pt1 | contig 19936 bp, 26 predicted proteins | sample SS_ome_8_FD_132980 | JGI IMG/M metagenome (GOLD analysis project Ga0180433, IMG submission 132980) | Hypersaline lake sediment archaeal communities from the Salton Sea, California, USA - SS_1_D_1 metaG | ecosystem: Environmental > Aquatic > Non-marine Saline and Alkaline > Hypersaline >... | reverse complement strand
TGAGATTATGTGGGTGGTATACCGCTGAAGGTAGTGTAACTGGAGATAGACTAAGACTGCATGTCAATAAAGACGAAGTAGGTTTAGTAGAGACTATAGCAATTCAAAATGGATATAAAGTATATTCTTATCAAGACAAAGACACCGATGGATATACTGTATTCTTCGGTGATACTGGATTAAAAAGAATATTCGAATATCTAGAACTAACTCAGAAAGATAGAGTTCCTTCTTGGATACTAGGAACAAATACAGTATTACGAGCCGCATATATCAATGGTCTATTTAGTGGAGATGGTGGTATATCTGGCAATCATATAGAATTTTCACAGAAAAGCGAAAGTTTATGTGATGATGTCCTTGAATTGCTAGCATCTTGTGGTGTATTTGCATCAAAATATCCAAGACTAGATGGTGGGTTTAGAATCATAATATACTCTTCTGTATTCAAGAATAAATATATGAATACAATTGGGTTTTCTCAACTTGTTAAATCTGAATTATTAGAAACTTTATCTGGAAAAAATGACTGGGGACATAAAGTTCCGTTTGTTAAGTCATTAAAAGATAAAGCTAGTTCGCACAATGTAGACAAATCAAGCGAGTGGATATCTTACAAAAATGCTATTAAACTTAATCCTGAATTAGCAAACTCTGATATTTACTGGGACGTTGTAAAAAGTATTGACATTGTAGATGAACAACCAGAATTTGTATATGATATATGTGTACCTGGAAATGAGAACTTTATAGCAGGTAATATTATATGTCATAATTCAGAAAAGCGTATGCGCCAGGCATTAGCGCAAGCCGATGCAGCTGGTGGTATTATCGTTGTTGATGAGATCGATAAAGGCCTATCAGGTGCTGGAAGTTCAGATAGAACAGATGGTGGTACCACCTCACGTGTTATCGGTACTCTCCTGACCTGGATGGCTGAAGAGCATCCTGGTGTCTTCATTATCGCAACTGCTAATGATATCAGTGCATTAAATAGAAACCATCCTGAGTTGCTACGTAAGGGTCGTTTCGATGAGATTTGGTTCTCTGATGCACCAAACCTCGAGGAAAGAAAAGAAATCTTCAAGATTCATCTCCAAAAAGCAAGACGTAATCCTGAGAATTTCGACCTTGATCTACTTGCAGAGTACGAATATCAGGACGAGAACACTGATAGGACTTATACTCTTACAGGAGCAGAAATCGAGTATGGTGTACACGATGCCATCGACGAAGCCTTCGCCATTGGTGGTGGCAAGGAAATGAAAGCTGGTGATAAGAATGATATCACCACTGATCAAATCCTTGAAAAACTCAAACTTATTAAGCCTATCACCTATATCTCTAAAGAGACTATTGCTCCTATGAGGCGTTGGTCTGATATGAATGCAAGAAATGTATCAACTACCAATAAAGGTAAGTTATCAACCAAGAAGTCCAGTAAACTCAATATGAGAGGCACTATCTCTTCAGAGGATGTGGACATTTAAGATTTGTTTTTAGTTCTGTCCTATACTATTCCTAATTGTGTTCAGAAAGGAGTAGTATATGGACAAACGTTACAATAAAACATTAGGAATTATATCTGAAAATTTATTTATCAATGAGTGTACACGTCATAATATTTCTGTATTTAAGAACCAAAATGATATTGGTGAAATAGATTATATAATTATTGAAAAAAGAAATATATTACGCGTACAAGTTAAATCAACTAATACAAAAAAACGAAATAGTTGGTTGTTATCAACTAAGAGATCAAAAAATAAATTATATGATAATATAGATTATTTTGCATGTCATATACATGACACAAATGATTGGTATTTAATTCCTAGTAAAATTGTATCAACTAGATTATCAATATCAATAACTGAAAACTCCAATAAATACAACAATTATAAAAATAACTGGAATTTATCAAAGGAGATTACAAATGATTTATTCACAAATAACATAGAAAAACGAAATGAAGCAATAAATCTATATAAATCTGGTATATCAAAAGGAGAAATCGCTAGAAGATTATCCTTTCATTACAGTGTCATTAATAGATGGCTTCGAGAAGCAGGACTAGGAATTAGAAAAGTAAAAGTATCAGAAGAAGAACTTAAAAAACTATATAACTCAGGAAAAACAATGAAAAATGTTGCAACTGAGTTAGGTCTAACTATATGGACAACACGAAAACTATTTAGAAAATATAATATACAAACTAGAGTAGTTAGATATAAGTCCAATAAAATCAAGGAGTTATAAGCATGTCGCACAAGACTGAGATCAAAACACAATTGAATAACGGTCACTACCTTAAGCAGGCACTGACCAAGCTGGGATTCACCTTTAAGGAGGGTCAGAATCTTACAACTCGTGGTAATTACGGTGTCCATGAGAACGTCGATATCCTTGTAGAGGGTAACGGAACACAGAACTTCAACTCTGCTATTGGCTTCAAAAAGCAGAAAGACGGTACTTATACTGCAGTAGGAGACTTTTATGGTCTTCGTACTCAGGATGGTCGTAGCGTATCTGCCAACATGTTGAAGTGTGAAGTAACTGCACACTCCAAAGAAGCTGAGCTCAATGAACGTCTACAGAACCTTGGATTCGTAAATGATCCAGCAAACAGGAAAGAGAATAGTGATTTTATTGAGGTCACTTTCAGCAGATCAAACACAGGAATGTAATTCAGTAGGGACCTTTGGGTCCCTTTCACTACAATCCAAGGGAGATATCTATGGAAGAAGTAAAAGTACGTATTGATAAGAAGACTGGTAAGATGAGCTTCGATGCAAATGGTTTCGTTGGCGAAGGTTGCTCAGTGATCGAAGAGATCGAGATGCAGCTTGGTACTGTTACAAAGCACGAAGATAAGGATGAACGCTATCAGTACGAGATCCCAGTACCTGCATCACAAGGTATCATGGGTTAATATTTGGGGGCAGAATGCCCCCTTACTACATTTTAAGGAGGCGGAATGTTACGTGACATAGTTGAAGACTTTGTCATTGGTAAGAGAGTAGTAGTGACTTCCTCTACCAATAATGGCGCCTCCTCTCTCTCTCTTTTCACGGCAAACACTATACTAAAAGATAACAAGATTGTTATTATATACAATCCATCTGGAGATATTGATAGAGAGTTTGTCAAGAAATATTATCCTCGGGTGTACAGTGACGCGTTATGGCTTACGTCACCACTTGATACCTTCCTCGAGTTTCTACAGTTTATACAGTTCAGCTTCGACTGCTTAATTATTGATCCAGGAGATGTTCTAATGGTCAATAAGAAAATAGTAGAAGTAATTGGCAATCTTAAAAGAAAAAGCTCTACCTTTCTTTGTACTTCTCAGATTAGGCAAGACCCAAATAAAGGATGGTCACCGTATAGTACGATAGAGAGAGTAGGAGCCTTCGATTATTCAATTTGGATAACTAATGTCAGCGGAGAGCATGTCCTATTTAAGAAAAAATATATTGATATTCATAAAGACAAACGCTTAGGTAACAATTTTATTGCTAGAGAAATAGCGAAATTCACAAATGAAGGGAACATAGTAGAATGATTCGAGTAGGATTTACAGGGGTACCTGGATCAGGAAAGACTTCTACTGCACGAGCCTTAGTCTCAAAGTTAAGATGTTATGATGAGTTTAAAAGAGTGGAACTTGTGCAAGAATATGCAAGAAGATATATTAGTAAACATGGACCAATGTATGAAATATGGGAACAATATAGAATCTTAAGCAAGCAGAAAGAATGGGAAGACAGTGTAGCTAATGATAAGTTAGACATATTAGTAACAGATAGCCCAGTCTTTTTAGGCTTTATCTATGCCGTAGAGTTTTCCAAAAAGACTGAGAAAGATGTAATGGTCTATAATGATATATTTAAATTACTCACTAAGTTGAATTTTCCAGAGCATAGATATGACATGATTTTCCATTTACCACCAGTAGTTGAACCAGTTGATGACGGAGTAAGAGTTCCGCAACACCTGGATCCAAAGTGGAGAGAAGCAGCAAATAGAATGATTGTAACAACAATGAATATCTTTCCACCTAAAAACTACTTTGAAATTACATCTACTTCTTTAGATCAAAGAGTAGATGACTGTATAGATATTCTAACAACATATTGGGGTACAAATGGCCAAAGAAAAGATAAATAATAAAGGTAACCTACCTAACCATCTTCAAGTATTTGCTAAGGCACTTGAAGGACAATTGGCTGTTGGTGAAGATACAGAATTCTACGAGTATAAGACCATAAGTGAGTTCGAAAAGGACGCACATATGGACAACGAAGGATTCGAAATTATACCAACAGTTGATACCTCTACAGACAGAGGCTTCTTGGTTGGCTTTGACGTAGATGAACCTAAAAAGATAATTACTATGACTAGCTACGCTAAGTTGAAGATCTACTTTGTAGAAGCAACTCCTAAAGAAATTGAACAATGGACTGTGCGTATAATGCAAGACAGAGTAGATCAACAAGAAAATATGTATAATCGTCGAACCAAGACACAAGATAAAATGAGACAACGAAATCCATTAACAATAAAGGGAGACGAATAATATGTTGAGCACAGGATTCAAATTGTCCGCTAAGGACACACAGAAATTGAAGGAATTCAAAAGAAGTTCAGCCTATGGTACATACCTTAAAGCAATTAAAAGCTCTCCTATCTTCGTCACGATAGTTAACGAACACATTAAGAATGTTGATATATCAGAAGATGTCGAGCGCTTACAAACAGAAGGTGCCATTTCAAGTGAGATTTCTTCTGACGCTCTAGCCCAATTATTCAAAGCTTCAATTCGCCGCATGGCAATTAATATTGCAGCTGATACAATCATACTAAAAGAGATCGAAGAAAAAGTAGTAGACGATGTCCTTAATGATATTAGGACAGACTGTGATATAATATACTTGCTCGGTATGGCAGACGACAAATATTACAAGGAAGCAGAAAGACTTCTCGAACAAGGTAAGCTTGAAGAAGATGATATTACATTTCTTGGCTTAATGAACTGGATGAAACGCCAGGAAAATTTGCCAAAAAAGAAGAAAAGCATAAAGCTAAGTTCTTCTCCTACATCAGACGCTCCTTCTGCACCTACTAGATCTCCTTCTAAAAAGAGTACAGAAGTAAAGAAGCGCAGCATCGATCCAGATGCTCTTGATATTGAATTATAAGGAGATACTATGAAAATTAGGGTAGCAGATAAAAATATTGGAGAATGTGTAATCACTGTTAATACCAATATTGGTAAAAGCGAAGAATACGCAATCAAATCCTTATGTATGCTGCAGATGGCATGCATGAATAAGAAACAGGATCCAGATAAGTTCAATGAATTTATAAAGATCCTCAAGGATGCGATTAGTAAGGCAGAGAAGTTATATATAAACGGAGCAAGTGAAAATGAACCAGACGCCTTTGACCAATTCTAGTATGAAAATTAACTCTCAGCATTATATTAATGCATTAGAGGGCAATCTCATACAAATAACGCGAGCCTTAGCTATGGAACATAGTATTAGGCCCGATCCTGAGGCCAAAGCAATGACCAGAACCATAGCTCAAGACAAAGTTAATCTATTATTATCTGATAACGAGATGGAAAATATCAGGCGGCTATGGGATCAAACTGTTGTTGATCTAAAGAACGTAAAAACTAACAATGATAAAGTTGGACAATATCTTCGAGATGTCTATGAGCTAATGAAAACAATGGGATTAGATAATGTCTGATTGGAAAATTTTTGAAAATTATGTGAAAAACCTATTACATATAGACAAGGCAAAGACTACACCACTCAGTGGTGGAACAAAGGGAGAGGAAGATGTAGTAGGTAGAAGCATGATAGCTCAATGTAAGTTCACTGAGAAAAAGAATCTCTCAATCCTAGCAAAGGATCTAGAAAGATTACTCAAAGCGGCAAAGCTTACAGAGAAATTCCCCCTATTTGCTTCGAGATCAGAAGCTGGAACAATTATATCATTTCCTGTTACAGATGAAACAGAAGATGATATAGTATTCATCCTTAAAATCTTGTCATGCCTTAATACTCTTAGAGAACTAAAAAAAATAATTCCTCATGTCTCCACAATTGGTATGATAGAAGGTGCTCGGGCAAATCTAAGAGTGCTAAAACAAGAATATACCAAAATACGTAAAGTCTTCAATGACTTAGTTAATAATATAGAGCAAAAGGTAGACGCTAAGTACATTGATCTAACTACGTATAACTTATTTGATGAGGAGAACAATAATGCCACTTAGTGCGGAAAAAAGAAAGAAAGCCAAAAAAATGATCGCTAAATTCTTAAAAGAGAAGAAGGATGAGAATCAAAAAAGAATTAAAGCGGGCTTTCTAAGTGAAAATGAAAATATGGGAGTTATTCATAAGCTCCCCACAGGACTATTAAGTATAGATATCCTAACTAATGGAGGTCTAGCCAAAGGCCATGTAAACTTGATCTATGGAGGAGAGAGTGCTGGTAAAACAACCACATTCTTTAATATCATAAAAACATGCCAACAAGAGATAGATGACTTTCTTGCAGCGTATGCATCATCAGAAAAGAGTCTTGATAGAGATTATGCTGAATATGTAGGTGTTGATAACGATGATCTAGTAGTTATTGAAGGCGAGACTGCTGAAAATAATACAGACTTCTGTGTTGAAGCTGCGGATCCTGAGAATGGTTACGATCTACTTGTAGTTGATACTCTTCAAGCTCTATCAGCGAAACAAGAACTATATAAAGGAGATAGCACAAATTTACGTTCTACTGAAGATAATTCAATGGCTCTCCTACCACGTGTGTACTCACAATTCTTCAGAATGTATACATCTAAATCGGTAGGACAATTAACGTTGATCCTTGGCTCTCAAATACGCGCTGACCTATCTAACCCAATGTTTGTTAAGAAAAAACAAACTGGTGGTAATGCTCTTGGTCACTATAACTTGATTACCATTGAGATGGTTCGTCTAGCAGATAGTAATTGGCCTACAGGTAGAGATAACATTCCACCTAACTCATTTGTTGTACAGCTTAAGCTTGATAAAGCTAAAATTGGTAAGAGATACCGTGGTAACTCTATTAAGATGTATTTCAAGGAAGGTAAGTTTGAACGTAAGATGAACGTTCTAGCAATTGCTAAAGATTTAGGGCTTACTGACGGTAAAACCGTAAAATACATGGTTCCAAATCAATCAACAGGAGATTCCGTACAAGATCATATAGAATTTAAAGCTCGCGGCTTTAATGACATGTACAATAGAATTCCAGACGAAGCTATTGATTGGCTAGAACAACAACTCAATGATGAATATACTAAGCAAGTCAATGCCTATGAGACAAATAACGAAGGAGATGAATAAATGCAAATGAGGAAAGAACTCAAAGAAAAGCAAGTAGAAGTCATTGAAGAATATGTTCAAGAACAAATTTCTGCAGCAGGTTGTCCGCCTGTTCCATTTGAGATTGGTAAAAAATATCTCATTAGGACTGTAACAATGGTGGATGTAGGAAAAGTGACAAAGATAGTCGGAAGATTTATAGTCCTAGAAGATGCGTCATGGATAGCTGATACTGGACGCTTCAATGAATGCCTATGTAAGTCAGATGCATTCAATGAAGTTGAGCCATTCATGCATCCATTATTTATCAATACACAATCAATTATTGATGCAACGCCATGGCCATATGCTCTTCCAACTCAGCCCAAATAATATATATACCTATAAGGATTTTAAAGAATGGGTAGTTCGAATATACAACTCACTGATGAACAAAAAGAAATATTAAATAATTGTTTAAATGATCTGTACATAAGCTCAGCACCAGGTAGTGGTAAGTCTACAATGCTATCATTAATTTGTGGAAAGCTACTACAAACTCCTACCAACAGAGTCATGTTAGTGACCTTCACTAACAAGGCGGCGAAGTCGATAAAGAGTAAATGCAGTTCTTCTGATCAAAATAGAATAATTGGAGGAACATTCCATAGCATTGCCTACCGCCTAATGAAGCAGAATGGTATGAATGTAACCATCTGTGATGAGAATAAAAAGAGAGTAATTATTAAGAAGCTCTTTGGATGTCGAAAGGAAAAAGATAAATTCGAATGTATATATGAGCGTATTTCTATCGCCAAGTCTAAATTTCCAATGCAAATCACTGATGAGGTTAGCATCTATAATGAGGAACTGCGACGTTATAGCCTCGTCGACTTTGATGACATCATCTACACGTTTCTCGATTCTTCGAAGGATGATCAGGGGAGTGGAAGTCGTCTCGGAATCCCAAGTATCACCCACTGTCTCGTGGATGAGCTCCAAGACACGTCGGGGCCACAGCTCGAAATGCTTAGGGAAATTAGGAGAAGAACAGCATGTACTATGGTGGGAGTAGCTGACGATGACCAGTGCCATCCGTCTGGAAATCGAATACTGACAACCGATGGGTATATTAATATAGAAGAACTAGATCCTAAATTTCATAAGGTTCCTGCTTATGATGGTCATGGTAAACTATATGGCTTAAAAAATCCAAATGGATACTCTATAGAGAAAAGCGTAAGAAAATATACGGGAGACATAATTTTAATTAATGCAGGAAACTCTGCGTTTACATGTACACCTAATCATAAATGTTATATTCAATGGAATACTTCTAATACAAAAAATACGTATGTTCTATATCTAATGAAAAAAAATAACAAGTATAGATTGGGACAATGTAAGTTATTTTGTGGAAAAGGATTTCATTTAGGAACAAGAGCAAGACTAGAAGGAGCTGATTGCTGTTGGATTATACAAACATACAATAATAAACAAGATGCTTTAAAATATGAAAGTATATTATCAATTAAATATCAAATACCGACTATTACATTTAATGAGACAATACAAAGTATTCATTTTAAACAAGAAATAATAAACTCTATTTTTAATGAGCTACAAGAGTTAAATCTAAAAGAAAAAGCAAACACGTTATTACTAGATTTTAAAAAGGATATAAGATTTCCAATATGGAAAAAACAAGACTACACCAAACAAGGAGCAAGAACGTTTTTTATTACTCAAGCATGTAATATAGTACCTCATTTAATGAATGTAGGATTTTTTAATGAAACACGATATTTAGAGAAAAAAGTAATTACATCTATATCAACAGTAAAAGTTTATGATATAAACGTCTATAGCTTAAATGTCAATAAATTTCATAACTATATTTGCAATAATATTTTAGTAGGGAATTCGATATACGCGTGGCGTGGAGCAAGACCAGAGAACGTCAGAGATTTCATCTCAGAGTTCAAGTGCACAACGCTTAATATGGGAACTAACTTCCGAAGCAAATCACGAATTGTTGAGAGAAGTCGAAACCTCATCGAATGTAATGTTGATCGATTACCTAAACAGATTAGGGCTAACACCTCAGAGAAGGGACTCGTTAAGGCTTATAAGTGCGCAAATCCGTTTGATGAGATCGATTACGTCAAGGAACTACTTGAGAGGAACGAGGGTACGCCCACCTCTATTCTCTATAGAAATCGCACCTTTAAGAATCACCTCGAATTTCAACTCAGGAAGGCTGGTATTCGATACAGAGTCAATGACTTCCTCGACATCACCGACCGATCAGCCGTCAGAGTAATGATAGCGTGCCTTAAGATAGCATCTGGAGACTTTGACGTATTCGATCTAGAGCAGGCCTCTAAGGCCCTTAAAGGCATAGGTAGTGTTACCCTTAAGAAGATACAGGAAGAGGCTGTAGACGGCGACGTAGCCGCCCTTGTGGCTGAATGGAAGAGAGATGAGAAGCTCTACAAGAAAGTCATGAGCATAACTAAACTTCAGAAGTGCTTCAGAGAGTATCCTAACGCAGCATTAGATATCCTCGTACGCTATGCAGAGAAACTATTCATTAAGTCCTTTGATTATCAAGATGATATGAAGCTCTTCCTATTAGAAGTTACTAGAGACTTTCATATCAATTCAGCTGATATCAAAGAGTTAGCTAATGAACTAGGTCTAAGTGGACAAGCAGATGGTGAAGGTAACGATGAAGATGCATTGGTAGAACTATCAACTGTCCATGGATACAAAGGTCTAGAACAGGACATAGTTATCCTTCCTTTCTGCCAGACATATCTTGAGTCAAAGCCTGGTAGAAAGATAGTAATTGAAGAAGAACGTCGATTGTTCTACGTAGCCGCGACTAGAGCAAAGGATAAGCTCTACATGTGCTATTCAGGAGCTAAACCGAGATTTATAGAGGAGATGGGAGTATGAATTTTCGAAGCGACAAAGAGGTACAAGAAAGCACGCCGTACATGACATACCTCAAGAGAAAAGAAAAAGTATTCCAAGCAGCATTAAGCCTTATACCTAAAAGTGCGGAACATAAAGAGGCAATGCATGTCAGAGTATTTTCTGCAAGTAAGTATGCTCCTTATATGGAGAAGCTAAGAGATAAGCTATGCGAGTTGACTGATCTAGACCTAAGCTTTGCTGAAGTTGATATGATTTTCAGTATCCTTATAGATGGATCTAAGAATAACAATAAGGTAGATCTGAGAAAGTTAGAAATTCTCAAGCATCGTCGAGAACTAGAGGGAGTTAATGAGCTACTAGGTCTTGAAAATGATGTTGCACACATGGATACCATAACTAAACTAATGTTAGGTATCAATCCTTTGAAGAAAGAAGAAGTAAAGAGAGCGAAGGAAACTGAGGTAATATCAGACGACGATGATGAGTTCTTCATAGCATTGTCAGAATAAGGAGACATAATGCCAGACATTAGCATGTGTAGAAATAAGGAATGTAAGAAGAAATATGACTGCTATAGATATATGGCAGTACCAAATCCATGGAGGCAAAGTTTCGCAAGCTTCACACATGAAGATTGTGAATATTTCTGGCCTCTAAAAGGTGCCTCGACCAAGGTATATACACTAGATGAAATTAAGAAAGTCGAACAAAGAGAAGTATAGGATTAACAATGTACTTAATCTGGTTAAGTTTGTTAGCTATGATGGTGCATGGCCTAACTTATGTTCGGGTACCTTGGTTATATCTATCGATGACGTCCAGTTTAAATTTGAACAGGATAACCTCTGTAGTGGCGGGAATAGTGGTCCGTGGACCATAAGTAATTGGCCTAAAGGTATACCCAATAATAAAAAACTAAGGGAGGCTATTATAAAGTTAGTTAACAACAATATCCAATGGGGATGTTGTGGAGGATGCATATAAATGGATTTATTTTACAGTGGAACATTTGAAGAACGTCTAAAGCTCTTAAAGAAAGACATTAAAGAATACGCACGCTCAGCGGGGTATAACTACGGTAGAAAGAAGTTATACCTAGCCTACGGTAATCCTGAAAATGTTGGTAACAACATATTGTTTGTTACGCCCCCCCTAAATAAAGATTCTAAGCCATATCAAGACAGGCCCTCTGTTGAACTCATTAGTTCTGCTAAAGAGTTCGGCTTAGATAAGTTCTTTATCACCTCTGTTTATCCAATTCCAATAGAGAAGGTAACAAAGAAACACATTAAGAGTTATTCATATTGGGTACATCAGACGATAGATCTATTTGAACCTAAACTTATCGTAGTAATGGGAGAGCAGTCTGAGCTAGTATTCGTTAATAGGAAATTCATCCTTCGCGATTACTATGGTCAGAAGATTACAGACTTTCATAGCGCAGATGTCATTTTAGCCTACCCTATGAGCTATTATCTTGAGCAGTCAGAATATGAGGATCCAAGCTACAAGAGATCTCTGAAAATTCAAGAATGGTCTTCTCTCAAAGAACTTTACGATAAACTAATAAAGTAAGGAGTTAATTAAAAATGCCAATCTATGATTATAAATGTAAGACTTGTGGTTTTAGCAAGCTTGACGTGCTAGTGCGAGTTGAAGATAAGGTCATGTGTGACGAATGTGGTAAGGAAATGGAACGACAAATGGGAACCTTTTCTTTCAATTTTACACCATCTGGAATATCTAAATTTAAAAAGAAATACGGTTCACGTGTTCCTGACGAATATAAGACGACAGGAGGAGCAAATTTCTATGCCAAGCCGAGAAAAACTAAGTAACTTTGCAGAGGGTCTATCAAGAGTAGTCCATCCTGTAATGGTACAAGTAGAATATGAAGAGCCAATAGATCCACATTATGTATGCTTGAATAAAGTTAAGAAAAAAAAGAGAATAGCAAGTTTCTTAACAGCTACAGATATAGGAGACACAGAGTTCAGAAGATTCTTTACCGAAAACGTTAGAGATCCTGGATACAAAGCACCTCTACAGAGAAATTCATTGGGAGAGACATTTATGCCAGGAAAAAATACACCAAAAGTAGATAACGTAGTCTCCATCAGAGCAATAGTAGCTCCAGGCACTATTAGAATATCTAATAAAAAGTACAAGCAGAATCAAGCATGCACTGTTCGGGCATTTGATATGACCTTCGACATGATACCATTAACCGAAGCTAAGGCACAGAAAGTACACCAATTTATAGAGATTAAGGAACTAACATTTAAACGCTTTAGCGAAACAACCTCTCCTCGTATACCAACAAATGCATTGGAGAAAAAATGGAATGAAAAGAATAAAGACAAATAAAAAACGGGCCCCATTATTTAAACATTTAGAGTACTCAGAATCATACAAAGAGATAATCTATATGATGGCACAACAGTACTCCAAGTTTAGAAATAAAGAGTATGCTGTAGTTAGTTTTAAGGAACATATGAGGAAAGATAAATTCCTAGCAATTGATGATCCATATTTTATGAACAAATCATATGCATACGGCCTATTGATAAATCCTGCACATGCAAATATGCTTGTTCTTGACTTTGATAATACTGATTTAGAAGTAATCAAAGAAGTAATAGAGCAAATAGCAAACACAGGTATAGCAAATCACTTTGACATTGCATCATCCTCAAGACTAGAAACTGGAGAGACAGTTAATAGACATCTCTATGTTGGTCTTAATAAGTTTTATAATACATATCCTTTCTATGGAGCAGCTATTACTGGAGTGTGCAAAGGATATTTAAGTTGTATACGCCAGAAGAGAGAGGTAATAATACGTGTGTCTAATAAGTTCAATTCTGATACATTTTATAGGCCGAATAGATATCTTAGGTTTACTGAATATAGAAAAAAGATAGATACGGAAATACATTGGGAGAAAGGATATTCAAAGGAAGGTAATATATGGCTGACTTATTCGTCGGAGCAATTGATTGCTCCTTTAACTACTGCGGTTGGAGCCTACTTAGGAGAAACTCGCACACCAATAAGGCAATCATTGAAGCTACGGGGATAGTAGAAACTCCTACAATTGCAGCAGAAAGCAAATCTCTTCAAGATATACTGCAAGCTAAAGAATTAGCCTATGGTGTAGATCAAATAATTGGTCACTTCATGGGAGCAACTGCCTATCAGAAAGCATTTGCATATGAAGTACCAACGGGATCTCAAAGCGGCCGTGCCGCCACATGCCTAGGTATGACTAAAGGAATAATTGCCAGTGCCTTAATGTGTATAGAGAACTCTGAATATCCTCTCAATGAACGAGATATGATTGTCCCAGTAATGCCTAGTACGGTACATAAGCATGCCACAGGCAAACTTAAGGCAACTAAAGACGAAATTATGGCATGGGTACTGAAGAGATTCCATTGCCAAACAAGTATAGTTAGAAATAAGAAAAGAAAACAGTTTCAAATTGAACATAGACGTGGATCAACTGGGACACTGTCTCCGCTATATAGTAAAGGACAATTTGAACACATCGCAGACTCATTAGTAATTGCAGACATTACAATGGATGAACTAATAGAGCTTAGGAGAAGAACATGAATGTGTGTGTAGTAGGTTGTGGTGGAATAGGTTCCTATTTCGCTCAACATATTGATAAACTCATTGAATTAAAGCAGATCAAGGATATTAATTTTACATTCTTTGATGACGACATTGTCGAAGTTAAGAATATGTTATATCAGAACTTTGACACCTGTGATATTGATAGCGGCAAAGCAGAAGCACTTGAGATGAAGTATTTCAATATCAGCTTTAAGAATAAGAGGGTAAAGAGAGAAGACCTCTCAAAATATAATCTAGTAATCCTGTGTGCAGATAACAACATTATTAGACATGATGCATTTAGTAACTGGATAAACTATGGAATCCCCTTTATAGATTCCAGGGCAAATGGAAAAACGGTAGGAATATTTAGCAGTAATACTGATAACTATGAAACAACATTAAGCGACAGTAAAGAATCAACTAGCTGTCAGAATCCTTTTCAGATTGAGAGGAAAGAAATTGAGTATGGTAATGTTGTAATAGCATCAGTATTAGCTCAAAGTGTATTAACCTATAGCAGAACTAAGAAATTACCAAACGATTTTATGGTTAATTTTTAAGGAGATAAAATGACAATTCAATATCAGAATCTTGTTTGGGCTAAAGATGATTTAGATCTATTGGATAAGCTTCTTCAGTACAAGATGGATGCCAAAGAATTTTCTAACAATGAAAAGGTAGTTGAATTACTATGTAACGCTGTAGATTCAATTAAAAATAAGAAAAGCGGCTATGTCCTTTTCTCCATTACAAGTGGAAAGAAATCTGTACTACAACTCATAGACAAGAAACCAGAAATCTACAGTTATAGAAAATACGGCATCCTCACTTGGAAGATCGACAAGAAGATTGAAAAAGGAATGATCGTAAAGAAACATGAAGAAGGTAATGATAGCATTATCCAATGGATGGATACTACTGCTGAAGGTATAATTAATGGCCGTGTCACTGATGAGATGAAGAACCACATTGTACTAGATGGTCTAAATGGATACTGTCTAGCCAGAAGACGGTTCGAAGAATTCTGTACGTTCCTAGCACAGGATGGAAAAACCAATTCATTTACCAGGACAGCTGCAGAAAAAAGGAAGGCATATAAAGATGGCTTAGAACTGAAGAGTTATTTAATAGATGCTGTTGGAAAAGAAAGATCAAAGATTACAAGCATGATTAGCGGATATGTTGATCGTGCAGTAACAGAAGATATCAAGTTTAGGAAAGCAATTGGATTTAAAAGCTTTGTGACTGAAACAACAGCTGAAAGACCATTTCATGTTGGTATGATTACAAAGGTAATACAATCCAATGGTAGAAGGTTATATACGATAGATGTTGGAGAAGATATAGTAACAGAAGGTAGAGTTCGTACCACTACCTGGGTTGGAAGAGCCACAGCGGGTATAACTGATAAGATGAACTTTACTCGCTATGATGATATGTGGGTTGCAGAAGTGCGACCATATTATGGTCATGAGTTCAATATGGATAAGTTCCAAGACCTACCATATAACTGGATTGATGAAGGACGCATAGTAATTGCTGTTCCCAAAGGACAATTCTGGAATCTACTAGTAGGTCCTGATCCAAGAACAGTAGATAATCCAGTAGAAGCTATGAAGAATTCTATCGATAAGTATGTTATAGATAATGTCAAAAAAGGAATCGATATATCTGGAACAAAGATTGTTGATAAAGATAAAGTCTTAGTAGCATCAGAGTTCGAGAAAGCTACAGATGTAGAAGGACTTAGCCCCATACAACGGAAGCTTCAAGCCATTAAGAAAATGGTTGAAGAGTATAAGTACATTATTAAGAAGCAGAAATCTGTAGGTAAAGATGTATCTGTAACTGATAAGGTTAAGTTCAACCATAGTGAGGGCAAAGTATCCTACAATGAGTTTAGTATATCTATAGATGACGAGCTCATTAGGCAAGAGATATTTCAATGCTTCGAGACATATCTAGTTAAGTACTATCGTGAAGAAATGACAGAAGAATACATACTTAACGATGTAATAGACTCTATCTTCAATGCGGTTGGAAAGCGGATCAATTCATACTCTAAGGAACCATTCGTAATTAATCTACGAATCAATAATGCTATTGATGTAGTCATTGAGGCAAAGATAACAAAGAATTCTGCCAAGAATATATATCTCAATAGTCAGAGATTCAATAAGAATGAAGTCATCACGGTCCTTAAAGAGATGACCTGCTATCGAGATCAGGCTACTGCAGATATGTTCATTACGAATATAGGTAAGATGGGTCTATCTGTATATATCGGCTGCACAACAGGTTACATTGTTGATGAACGCATGTATAAATTCAAGAAGCTAAAAGGTAGATCTAACTATGCTCTATTGTTGGATACTATTGAGATACCAATTAAGGGAAAGACCTTAATGAATTTATTCTATGCGGACTTTAATGGTGAAAGGGTCTACGACTTTAAGAATAAGATACCTAAGACCATATACAAGAGCGTTGAAAACTCACTAGACTATGTCAAATATAAGTTCCTAATTGATTCTGCATATGAAGCATTCAAGGACAGATCTAAGCAGTTCCTGGAGAAGAAAGTACAAGATGTAAATGCAGAATTTGTTAAGTACTGGAACAAGAAGCGCAGAAAAGAAATGGATGCGATCCTGGTTAAGGGTACATCTAGAAACACGTATGCGATTGCATATGATGAGAAGAATTCATTTGTCTTTATGAGTCCAATCATTAAGAACGACGGTTTATACGAAGAAGGAAAATATGTATGCATGATAGATCAAAGTAACATCAAGTCCAATATTGGATACGATACTGTCATATCTAAACTAATGGCACTAAGTTGCGACTCTGTGATTGCATCAAAAATATATAATTTAAAGGAGGAACTAAATGGCTAAGGAAAATAGGATAACTATAGAAAGGACTACAGACCAAGGTTATGAGTCCAAAGAGTATAGCATAGAAGAGGCGTTAACATTACTAAACAATGAAATTGAAAGTAGGAGAACTCTTTTCATTGATGGTCAACCATTCTTCGGTGAATTTATACAAGCTGAAGATATCGCCAAATGTAAAAGAGAAATTAGCGTGACCAACCAACTAATAGGTGGATAAGCTATGGTTCTAACAACAATGAGTCAGTTAACAGAACAACATAGATCCCCTAGACTCTATTTCGCTGATAAGATGGAACAGAAACAAGAGATTAAGCAATGGATAGATACACATTATAGTCATGTAAATCAATATCTAGAAGATATTAATCCTATCAGTAACTGTTCCTTCTTTGCAGTGACTACATCAGTTCCTGCTTTTAGCTATATGATGAGAATATCAAAACGTGGACATCAGTATGTACATCACTATAACACAGCGCACCTACGTAATTCAATCATAGCAAATGTAGTACTCAATGAGAACCTTTCAGATAAGGAACGAATGACTACTACAAGTTGGTTATGGTACTACTTTTGGTTCATGAGATCAGAAGATAATGTTAATAATCTTACTCACAATGTATGTTATGAGTTTGAAGAGATGATTAAGCTGATCTTGCAGAAAGAAAATAGATTGTATAGAGAAACAAATACCCGAAAGGCTATACAATTACTAAGAGGACGGCTAAGATCAGAAGGAATTGTTAACCTTACAAATATATCTACTAGCATCAATTTCAGGAGATGATATGAAATGGATGTACTATAAAGGTAGACTAATGGACTGTCGTAACGAGAAAGAAAATCATGACTTCTTTGACATTGAACTCTTTGAACACTTAACTGGTAAGCATATTGACTGGGAAAAACGAGAGTTCACCAAAGTCACCTCAGTACGAGTTCGCGGTCATATTAAACTCTATGATGAAAAATTCATCTTAGGTGAAAAATATAAAAAGAACGGAAAGATCTATAAATGTGAACATATAGATCAATCAGGACTTGCAATGCTAACACCACAAGGGAATGTCTTGAAGGTTATCACAACCTCAGAATCAAATAAATGGGAGATAGTATGAAAGTACCAATTAGTGCAATACCTGTAAATGACAAGCTAATAGTATATAGGAACGGTAAATCCGAAGAGGTAGACCTACCCTTTAAGCCGTTCATATTAGCAGAAAAGGATGCCTTTCCAGAGATAAATACAACGGTTGAGAAATGGATTAAAGTTCCTGAGAATGTTGAAAAGGAATACTTTAGATGTTCCTTTGAAGATATGGAATCATTATATGATTTCAAGAAGAGATTTTTAGAAAAGCAGAGATGGATGCTAGCAAATAGTTATATGGAGCAGGTATATATATCTGCTCCAGACTTTATGCTTCAGTATCCTAATTCTAATGATCTAAAAGTGCTATTCTTTGATATTGAAGTGGCTACTAAGGGAGATGGTTTCTTTCCTAAGCCTATTTCAAACGAGATTCTTTGTATTGGCTATAGTATTTGGCTATATAAGAATGACGGCACCAAAGAGAAACTTAAGCAGGAGATACTAGGAGACTATGATCTAACTGCAGCAAGGATAGCACGGAGTACCTATGGTGATAGAAAGATCTTAAAAGACTTTGTAGAAATGATGAAAACTAAGAATCCAGATATCATCGCTGGCTACAACTCAGAAGAATTCGACCTACCATACATTATGGACCGATGTGATCTACTTGATGTAGACATGAAAGGAATTGGCCGTAACAATAAGAAGCCATATAGAGGGAGAGATGGAATTAAGATACCTGGTCGCATCCATTTCGATATCTATAACTCTAATGCTGGTGTAACTAAAGACCAAACATTGTTCGGTATCAAGTCTAGAAGCTTAAAAGAAATAGCTAGATTCTATAAAATAGATATAGAAGATATCGAACTCTCTGAGCACATTGAGAATCTGTTAGAACTATATAAGAACAACAAAGACAAGCTATTCAGTTATCTAAGAGATGATATACTAAGAACTGAACATGTTGGTCATGTCTATATGAGGAACTGTATAACTCTGGCGGAATTACTAAAGGTCCCGCTAAACTCCATTATTAACATGTATTCCAGCTTCGTACCTAAATTATTCGCAGCTAGAAATATGGAGCAGCTAGGCCTTATAAATACAGAGAGTAATTTTCAAAAATATAATACAAATTTTGGAAGCATAGCTAAGTTAGGAACAAAGTATGAAGGCGCACTAGTCGGTCTCTACAAAAATGGGTTCTTTCCGAAGGTCAGAAAGCTTGACTTTTCTTGTGTAGATAAAGATACAGAATTATTAACAAGAGATGGTTGGAAAAAAGCAGAAAATATTCTAGGAACAGAAGATATTCTAACATGGAATAAACAGTCTAATCAATTTACATTTCAAAAGATAAATAAATGGAATAAATACGATTATGATGGAGACATGATTAGTATAAAAAATAGGTATATAGATAAATTACTTACACCAAATCACAGAGTTATTCACATGAATACTCGAAAAGATACAGACTGGACAATTAAAACCGCAGATAGTCTTCCTATGTATTGTAAAATACCAGTATCAGCATTTAGTATATCACATAATAAGGTAACAGAGTCTAATAGAGAGTTACAAGAAATATTACCATGGATAATAACAGAAGGTAATATTAGAGATAATGATATAGTTATATCACAACGATATACAGTAAATAAAAAACATTGTGACACATTAGACAACTTATTTTCAAAATATGATACCAATAATATTACAATATCTTATAGAAAAAATAGACCAGATAAAGAATATAGAATAAAAAATGATTTAAAAGATAGAATACTACAATCATTAAATTATTCTCCTAGAAGACTACCATTATGGGTATATGATCTTACTATAATTGAACGACGTAACTTTATAGTCAATTTAATAAAAGGTGACGGACATAAATATACTACTAATCATCCAGGAGTATATGTTTCAAAGGAAGAATTACTAATAGATGACATTCAATTATTATGTCATATATCTGGTCTACGCGCAATAAAATCTAATAAATATAC
>Ga0180433_10004362_pt1 | contig 19937 bp, 23 predicted proteins | sample SS_ome_8_FD_132980 | JGI IMG/M metagenome (GOLD analysis project Ga0180433, IMG submission 132980) | Hypersaline lake sediment archaeal communities from the Salton Sea, California, USA - SS_1_D_1 metaG | ecosystem: Environmental > Aquatic > Non-marine Saline and Alkaline > Hypersaline >... | reverse complement strand
GTTCATCGTTGTCACCCACGATCCCAGCGTGGCGCGCCAGGCGGATCGCATCCTGACGATGTGCGATGGCAAAATCGTCGACGAGCACCGGGTGGGCACACCGTTCGAGGAGGACCTGGCCGAGTTCCGGCGCTCCGGCCTGGGGCAGGCGATCATAGAGGGAGAGGCGGAGTCGTTGCAGCAGTTCGACACTCAGGAGCGCCGGGTGTTGCAGCGGTTGTTGGAAGAAGGAGGGAGATGAGTATCAGATGAAAGTCTATCTAGTACAACACGCAGAAGCGATGTCCAAAGAGCAAGATCCGGACCGGCCGCTGACCCCTATTGGACGTCAGCATATCGAGGGAGTTGCGGACGTGGCCGCCAAACTGGGCGTAGAGATCGGGCAGATCCGCCACAGCGGCAAGACTCGCGCCAGGCAGACGGCGGAGATCCTGGGCGAGGCCCTCTCTGTCACAGAGAGTGTGGTGGCTGTCTCTGGCCTGGGGCCCCTGGACGACGTGAAGCCGGTGGCGGAGGGGCTCGAAGAGATCTCTCAGCCGGTCATGTTGGTCGGTCACTTGCCCTTTATGGAGCGTCTGGCAGGTCAGATGCTCGCCGGAGATGCCCATCAGCCCGTGATCGACTTCACGAATGCGGGCATCGTCTGCCTGGAGAAGCAGGACGGGCCCTGGCGGGCGACCTGGATCATCACGCCGGAGGTCGCGGCGGTCAAGAGACAGGTCTGAGGTAACACGTGCTGGCAATTTGTATCGACAGCCCGCTCGCATGCACTCGACGGAGGTGGGAGCCGATATGTTTGAGAATAGAAGAGAAGCAGGACAGCAACTGGCCCAAGAATTGTCTGGATACGCGGATCGCGAGGACGTGATCGTGCTGGGTCTCCCCCGCGGTGGGGTCCCGGTCGCGTTTGAGGTGGCGAAAGCGCTGGGCGCGCCACTGGACGTATTTGTCGTGCGGAAGCTTGGCTTCCCAAGGAATCCTGAGTTGGCGATGGGCGCTATCGCTTCCGGGGACGTACGCGTGATGAACCAGAATGTCGTGCGCACAATTGGCGTTTCTGACAAAGCGATCGAACGCGTGATCAAGGAGGAGAGAGAGAAGCTCAAAGAGCGCGAGGAGATCTATCGGGGGGCTCGCCCCCGCGTTGACCTGGAGGGCAAGACGGTCCTTTTGATAGACGACGGGCTGGCGACCGGCGCGACGATGCGCGCCGCGGTGCGTGCACTGCGCCAACACAACCCGGAGAAGATCGTGGTAGCCGTGCCGACGGCGCCGCCGGAGACTTGCGCAGAGTTTAAGAAGATCGTCGATGAGATCATCTGTGTTACTACACCTCGCATGTTCATGGGGGTTGGAGGGGCCTATCGGGATTTTTCCCAGACGACGAATCAGCAAGTGCGAGACATGCTGGAGAAAGCCAGCGAATTGGTTCGAGCCTAGATCCTTGGCGAATGGCGTCGAGATGGTGTCTATCAAGGTCATTCCGTCAAGGGGTATCATCCGCCATTTCTGATGAAACTAACGTTCCTGGGCACACGCGGCAACATCGACACGCGGACTCGGCGTCACCGCATGCACAGCTCGATGAAGGTCTCCTACTATGACACGAAGGTCATCATCGACTGCGGAGAGGATTGGCTAGGCGAGATTGCCAACTGGGACGCTGAGGCCATTGTAGTGACGCATGCTCATCCCGATCACGCCTTCGGCCTGAAGGACGGGGCACCGTGCCCAGTATATGCGACGGAAGCATCGTGGGAGATGATGGAGGTCTTCCAGATCGAGATGCGGCGGACGATGCCGGAACGGGAGCCCGTCCGATTCGCGAAAGGGCCGGAGTCGCCTGGGATCACCTTTCAGGCGTTCCCCGTCCTCCATTCAACGCGCGCGCCGGCCGTGGGTTACCGGATCAGTGCTGGGCGGGTCGATATCTTCTACGTCCCTGATGTGGCCTGGGTCGAGGATCGGGAGGAGGCTTTGTCTGGCATTCGGGTTTACGTGGGCGACGGGGCATCCATCACCCGCTCGCTGGTGCGCAAGCCGGGTGATGTGATCATCGGCCACGCGCCGATTCAGACGCAGCTTACGTGGTGCAAGAAACTGGGCGTGCCCCGGGCCATCTTCACCCATCTGGGGTCGGAGATTGTCGAAGGGGACGAGCGGACGCTGGGAGCGAAAATCCGAGATCTGGCTCAGGAGCGGAACGTCGATCAAGTCGAAATTGCCTACGATGGCATGGAAGTTGTGTTGCGATGATCACGTGCCATCGGAATGGCCGTCTTGAGGGTGATGGCTTGCCGGTGTTGAAGGCTTGTTGTTCAAGATGGGACAGTTCATAGACAGTAGAGTGGCCGTCGTGGCTGGTGTGATGGACATTCTCAAAGGTAGGAGGTAGGGGTGATACGTAGGCGGATACCGAGCATATTCTTGGTCTTCTTCACGGTTGTTCTGTCGACGGCGGGGTGTATCTTGGAGTGGAGCGCGATGATGCCGACAAGCGCGCCCCTCGAACCGACGGCCCCGTCCCCGCCCACTGCGACGCCGCGGCCCACTCCGATCAATGTGGCGGTGGCGATATCGCCGACCGAGGGACCGCCGGGGACCGAGGTGCAGGTCACGGTCGCGGGCTTCTCGCCGGAGACGGAGATCGAGCTGGGTGTCGGGCCGAAGAACGCGGCGTACGATGTCGTGTTCAGTCCCCGTACCAACGCTGACGGTTCTTTGACTACCCAGCTCGCTATCCCGGTGTTGGCTAAGCCGGAGGAGGAGTGGGTCTTCGTCGCGTCGACGGAGGGTGGGGCGGTCCGGGCCGTCTCGGCCCCCTTCCAGGTCACCGCGCCTCGATACGAGCCAGAGATCAGGATATCGCCGTCCAGCGGTCCGCCGGGAACCGAGGTCCAAGTCGTGGCCGAGAGCTTCCCTCCGGACACTGTCGTTGAGATCGGCGTTGGCCGCGTGAACTCGGAGTACGACGTGATCGCCACGGCTCAAACCGACGCCAACGGTCGTGTCAACACTCAGATCACGATCCCGGATTTCGTGGAGCCGGAGGACCGGTGGGTGATCGTCGTCGCGGCCGAGCATCTCCCGGTCAAGGTGGTCTCCGATGAGTTCGATGTCACGCAGGCGCCGACGCCCACCGCATCTAGCGAGGACCTCTTCACCCGTACGAACGTCTACCTGATCGCGCTGGGCGACGACGGGCAGTCCGGGAAGGAGATCGGCTGCGACGATAGCGTGGTCCCGGTCGAGGTGGAGATCGAACCCACCATCGCCCCGTTGACGGCGGCGTTAGAAAAGTTGCTGACCATCGACGGCAGAGAATACGGACAATCAGGGCTGCATAACGCGCTGTATCGCTCGGATCTAACCCTGGTCAGCGCGAGCGTCGTCGACGGTGAGGCCGTGGTCAGGCTGTCGGGGACGCTGACGCTCGGCGGAGTCTGTGACGAACCGCGCGTCCAGGCTCAACTGCGGGAGACGGTTCTCCAATATGACACGGTGGATCGGGTGTCAATTTTCGTCAACGGTTCACCGCTGGAGGAACTGATGAGAGGTGTGGAAAACTAGAAGGCCACGTCTGGCATAAGGCGTGAGTTTGTTGGTCGAAATACCATTCCGACCGGCTAAGGAGTCGCCAATGGGAGAGGTAGTCAGCAGGGGGGTTAGTACGCTTGGAAGGTTGCTGCTGCTGGTGCTAATCACCTTTTCGTTAGCAGGGAACGTCGTAGCTCAAGAGGGCGGGCCGGAGGGTTCGGTGACCGCGGGGCCGGAACCGCCTCGCCTTCTTAAGAGAGAAGCGCCGCAGCGCGAGCCTCAAACGCTTGAGCGCACGGTCATCCCCCAGGGGCTGGTCAACTCCGTCATTGAGTTGCCGGCGGAGGCCGATGCCTACATCGCCTCCGAGTGGCCGAACCAGAACTTCGGCTTGGGCGCTCTCTACCTGGGCTACCATCTGAGGGGAGAGGACAACTTCGGAGCGGAGAGGGTGCTCTTGCGCTTCGATGTGATGGGCCACATACCGCCAGGGGCGGTGATAAACGACGCTCGGCTCAGACTTCATCTGAGCTTCTCGTCGCCGGACGACGACGTATCGATGGGCACCCTTCTGCGTCGACTGGGCTCACCCTGGAACGAGAAGGGGACGGCCGGGGTTACCTGGGCCAGTGAGCCGGCCTGGAAGGAAATCTGGGCTGAGGCGGAGGTGGGCAGTGCGATCACATGGTACGAATGGGACGTCACCGACTTGGTCGAGGACTGGATCGCGGGTACGCATCCCAACCATGGCATGGAGATCATTGGCGATGAGCGGGTTCAGCAACGAGAACGGGCCTTCTACTCCCGCGAGACCACCGAGCAGTTCTATCCCCGCCTGGTGGTGGATTACACGGATTACAACGATATTGAGGCGCCGGTCGTCACCGTGGATCCACTGCCGGCGTTCTCCGGGCGGAACTTCGCCGTCTCATGGAGTGGCACGGACCCCGGCGGATCTGGAATCGCTTCTTACGACGTGCAATACCGGGTCGATGGCGGCGATTGGGCGAACTGGATCGTGGATGCTACCTTCAACTCCGCGGTCTTCGCAGCCGGTCAGGATGGCAAGTTCTATGAATTCCGGGCGCGGGGAGAGGATAGGGCCGGTAACGTGGAAACCTTCGGTGCCCCCGAGGCGAGTACGACGGTGGACGCCGAGCCGCCGACGACGTTCGTGGATCCTTTGCCCGCCATTACCAACAGCACCAGCTTTCCGGTGAGCTGGACGGGCCGGGACGACGGTTCCGGGGTTCGATACTACGACGTTCAATATCGGTTCAACAAGGGTAGCTGGATCCTGTGGCAGAACCAGACGTTGGCTGTCATCAATATGTTCACGGCGATGAACGATGGTTTCTACGAATTCGAAGCACGGGCTGTGGACGAATTTGGTTTGCAGGAGGACTTCAGAAACGAACCGGAGGCCTCGATCATCGTCGACGCGGAACCGCCCTTCGTGGTACCGCGAGTGTGGGTGCCGCTCGTTGTTTGTGGATATTGAGTTGAAGAATGAGGGGAGGAAGGAAAATATACAGATCGCCAGATTGGGATGATGGAGGGGAGCTGGTTCACGTTTCGGTGGATTCCGCCGTCATCGAGGGAAACCTTAGCTTCCCAGGCAGTGCTGAAGACATTGTCCTGTTCGCTCACGGGGCGGGGAGCAGCCGGCACAGCCCTCGCAACAACTTCGTTGCACAGGCACTGCGCGAAGGCGGGCTTGCAACGCTGCTGATTGATCTCCTGACCTCGCAGGAGAAAGAAATCGACCGCCGCACGCGGCGCATTCGATTCGATATCGACCGCCTTGCCCAGCGCGTTGTGGGGGCGACGGATTGGCTGCTGGAACAGTCGGAGACAGATGATCTGAAGTCGGTATCTTCGGCTCGAGCACCGGCGCCGCAGCGGCCCTAATCGCTGCAGCTGAACGCCCCGAGGTGGTTAGGGCCGTCGTGTCGCGCGGAGGCCGCGTCGATATGGCCGAGTCGGTCTTGAGCCAGGTGCAGGCCTCGACGCTGTTCATCGTCGGTGGAAGGGACGTTCAGGTGCTCGGCCTGAACCGACAGGCTTTGGCGCAACTAGAGACGGAGAAGCAGCTAGAGGTGATCCCCGGCGCCGGACACCTATTTGAAGAACCGGGTGCCCTGGATGAGGTGGCGCGGCTGGCGCGCGAATGGTTCCAGCGTCACCTTGCGTCCTAATCGGAGGCTTTGCAATGGAACTTGAGTTCATCAAACAACTCGTGGAGCCCGACGAAACCAGCAAAATCGTCCTGTTGGTCTTGGACGGTCTGGGTGGGCTGCCGACCAAGCCGGATGGCCTGACAGAGCTTGAGACCGCCGATACGCCCAACCTGGATGATCTGTATGGTCATTCTGCGGGGTTTCTCGCGGCGGCCCGATTGGCCCCCGGTGGACCGCGTCTACGGGCTAAGGGCTGCGGCCATCGCCCGGTATCCGATGTATCGTGGCGTGGCCCGCCTGGTGGGCATGCAGGCCCTGGGCCATAGCGAGTCGGTGGCGCATGAGTTCGACGTGCTGGAGCAGCACTGGGACGACTACGACTTCTTCTTCGTCCACCTCAAGCGCATCGACAGCGCCGGGGAGGACGGCGACTTCGACCGCAAAGTGGCGCGGATCGAGCAGGCGGACGTGCATCTGCCCCGGGTCCTGGACCTGAAGCCGGACGTGCTTATCGTCACCGGTGACCACTCGACCCCGTCGAAGATGAAGTACCATAGTTGGCATCCTGTGCCGGTGATGCTGTGGTCGGAGAACTGCCGGCCGGATGGGGTGAAGAAATTCGGCGAGCGGGCCTGCTCGACCGGCGGTCTGGGTCCTCGCATCCCGGGGGCAGATCTGATGCCCCTGGCGATGGCGCACGCCGGACGGTTGGAGAAGTTCGGCGCGTGAATGTGAAAGGCAGCAACGGAATTCCAACTTATGCAACCAAGTCCATCTGGAATTCCAACGCATCCCTGCCATCAGGCGGTATCTTGTTGTGATACACTGAACACCAGCCCGGGAGGTCGCATATCTGAGCCCCTGATACATACAATTAGGATTGAGATCAGTCCATGAGAGAACGAGATCAGCCCCAATCAAATCCGCCTGAAGACCCAGGCGCGAGCGAAGCCGATGCCGAAAACGGTATCCAGAAGCCCTGGACCCTCTCCGTCGATGAAGTGCTCCAGGCGCTCGATGTCCCCGTTGATGAGGGCCTCGACGCGGAAGAAGTTCAACTGCGGCGTAAGCGCTACGGTCAAAACCGACTCCGTTCCGCAGAGAAGAGGAGCGCATTAGACATCCTGGTGGAGCAGTTCAAGAGCGTGATCGTTGCCTTGCTCGCGGTGGCGTCGATCGTCTCTTTTTCGTTTGGCGAAGTGGTCGAGGGCATCGCTATCGGCGTGGTGATCCTGATCAACGCCGCGATCGGTTTCGTCACGGAACTCCGAGCCGTCCGGTCGATGGAGGCGCTGCAGGAACTGAGCCAGGTTAGCTCCAAGGTCCGCCGTGGAGGACAGGCGAAGGAGGTGCCGGCCGAGGACATCGTCCCGGGCGACATCGTGCTGGTCGACGGCGGGGATGTGGTGACTGCCGATCTGCGACTCTTCGAGGCCTCCAAGCTGCAGGCCAATGAATCGGCCCTGACGGGCGAGTCTGTACCCGTTGGCAAGCAGACCGATCCTGTTGAGGAAGAAACGCCGCTCGCGGAACTCCACAGCATGCTATTCAAGGGCACGGCGGTGACCCGGGGTTCAGGCAAGGGCGTCGTGGTGGCGACTGGCATGGACACGGAGCTTGGCCACATCTCGTCCCTCGTCGAGGAGGCGGAGGAGGAGATCACGCCCCTGGAGAGGCGACTCAGCCAGTTGGGCCATCGTCTCATCTGGGTCACGCTGGGCATCGCGGCTCTGGTGACCATCTCGGGCGTGCTGAGCGGCAAGGACCTGTTTCTGATGATCCGGTCGGGCATCGCCCTGGCGGTGGCTAGCGTTCCGGAGGGGCTGCCCATCGTGGCGACCGTCGCTCTGGCGCGGGGCATGTGGCGCATGGCGCGCCGCAATGCCGTTGTCAACCAACTCTCGGCGGTGGAGACGCTCGGGTCGACGAACGTGATTCTGACCGACAAGACGGGCACGTTGACCGAGAACCGTATGACGGTCATACACCTGTTGCTGCCCTCCGCTGAGGACACCTCATCTCAGATTGATGTCACCGGCGAGGGGCTTGAGACGGAGGGCCAGTTCAGCCAACAGGACGGCAGCGTCGTGGATCCGAATGAGCACGAACTCCTCCGCCGAGCGATCGAGGTGGGTGTGCTCTGCAACAACGCATCCCTGCGGAAGGACGAGGCGGATGAGGGACCCTCGTCCATCGGCGAGCCCACCGAAGTCGCGCTGCTCGTGGCCGGAGCCAAGGCCGGTATTGATCGCCATGCGCTTATGGACGACATACCGGAGGTCCACGAGGAGGCTTTTGATCCCCAGGTCAAGATGATGGCTACCTTTCACCAGCGCCGGGATGGAGACGGGTACCTGGTGGCCGTGAAGGGCGCCTTGGAATCGGTCATCGAATCATCCACCCACGTTTTGACCGAGGAGGGAAGGCGGGAGCTAACGGATGAGGATCGACAGAGGTGGACGCAGCGGAATCACGAGATGGCCGAGAAGGGGCTGCGTGTCATCGCGACGGCGAGCAAAACCGTCAACTCCGCGGATGAGGGCCCGTATCAGGAATTGACATTTCTCGGGCTCCATGCCCTGCTCGATCCCCCGCGCAGTGATGTGCGCGATTCGATCGAGGCGGCACAAAGCGCGGGTTTACGGGTGGTGATGATCACGGGCGACCAGCCGGCCACGGCCCGCAACGTCGCGCATGCTGTCGGGTTGGTGGATGACCCCGGCGCGGATGTGGTCCACGGCGGCGACGTGGGCGACCTCAAGGATTTGAGCGCGGAACAACGGGAACACGTGATGCGCACTCCCATCTTCGCGCGGGTGAGCCCGGAGCAGAAGCTGGACTTAATCGCGCTCCATCAGGAGGACGGTGCCATTGTGGCGATGACGGGCGACGGTGTGAACGACGCTCCAGCGCTGAAGAAGGCGGACATCGGCGTGGCGATGGGACAGCGCGGCACGCAGGTGGCGCGGGAAGCGGCCGATATGGTGCTGAAAGACGACCGCTTCTCCACCATTGTCGCCGCCATCCAGCAGGGACGCACGATCTTCAACAACATCCGCAAGTTTGTGCTCTATTTGCTCTCGTGCAACGTCGCCGAGATCATCGTCGTCGGGTTGGCCTCGCTGTTGAATGCGCCCTTGCCGATCCTGCCGCTGCAGATCTTGTTCCTTAATCTGGTCACGGACGTCTTCCCGGCACTCGCCCTGGGCGTCGGCAAGGGCGATCCCCATATCATGGAGCGCCCCCCGCGCGATCCAGAGGAGCGGGTGCTGATGCGCCAACACTGGATGGGAATCATCGGGTACAGTTCGGTGATCAGCGTCGCGGTGCTGGGTGCGCTGGCTATTTCGGTACTGTGGATGGGCATGGAGGAAGCACAGGCGGTCACAATCTCATTCCTGACACTCGCCTTCGCGCAGTTATGGCACGTGTTCAACATGCGCGATCATGATACCGGTGTCTTCAACAACGATGTCACCGAGAATCCCTGGATCTGGGGTGCGTTGGCGCTGTGCACAGTGTTGCTGCTGCTGGCGGTCTATGTGCCGGGCCTCGCCGACCTGCTACAAGTGAACAATCCCGGCGTTGAGGGATGGGCGCTGATCATAGGTATGAGCGTGATCCCCTGGTTTGCGGGCCTTATCATCAAGGCAGTCGACGGTATGCAGATTACGACTTGACGACTTTCACATGTGGAAGGGAAGGAGCTGCCGGGCGTGACCGCTTTGGAACCGTACGGTAGACTATGTTTGCGAGAGGAGATGCCATATGAGTCTAGAACTCGCGAGTGCGGCGTTCGAGTCGGGGGGGACGATTCCCGCCCTATACACGTGCGAGAGAGAGGACGCTTCGCCGCCACTGGCCTGGCGCGGCGTTCCGCGTGAGGCGCGAAGTCTGGTGCTGATCTGCGACGATCCCGATTCGACGAACGGCCCCTGGTCCCATTGGGTGCTGTACGGCATTCCGACCGATAGGGATGACCTGGGGGAGAACGTCCCGCTGGAGGGGCGCCTCTCCTGGGGTGGGATACAGAGGCGCAACGATTTCGGGAACCCCGGCTATGGCGGCCCTTGTCCGTCCCCGCCTGGTTCGACGCACCATTACCACTTTCGGCTGTACGCGCTGGACAAACCGTTGAACCTGCTACCCGGTGCTACGCGCCAGCAGGTGCTGGAGCGCACCCGGGGTCACATTCTGGAACAGACCAAGTTGATGGGTCTGTACACACGTAGCTAGCGAGAAAGGAGCTAGACATGACAGAGAAAGAAGCGTATCGTGAGAAGGTTGAGGCACAGCTTGAATCGCTGGACGCGCGGATCGATCTCCTGAAGGCCAAGGCAAAGGAGGCCAAGGCCGACGCCAAGATGAAGTACGAGGAGCAGTTCGAGAATCTCCGCCAGAAGCGGCAGACCGTGCGCACCCGGCTCGACGAGCTCGGAGAAAAGGGTGAGCAGGTCTGGAAAGAGCTCAAGTCGGGTGTCGAAGATGCACTGGATGACCTCCAAAACGCGATCGACAGCGCCGTCGCCCAGCTCGAAGCCTGAGGGCGCCGTTGGGTGACGTCTGGGTGTGAGCTGGGTTGCCAGACTCACAGGCAAGGCTGGGACCGCTCTATGGACCGGTTGAGCAGGTGGTACGATCTCCTGGCTGAGCCCTTGAAGAGGTCGTTCCGGGAAGCTGGCCTGCGGAAGCTGGCTATCCGGAATGGCGAGCGTGTTCTTGAGATTGGCTTCGGAACGGTACATGCCCTGGGCAACCTGGCTCGCTCCGCCGGTTCCGGCGGCCGGGTCTGGGGAATCGACATATCGCATCCAATCAGTTTTCAAAGGGCCATTCTGATGGCACGCCATCGGTCTTCAAAGGGCCATTCTGATGGCACGCCATCGGAATGGCGCCGGTTGAAAGAGAACGGCGTGGCATAGGCGAGGTCGCCGCCGATTATTTCATCCTGGAAACGGCAGACAGGCTTGAGGCCGTGGTGGTTTCCAACGACACCTTTGATCGGTTTCGAGATCGCTATCCGTGGGTAGAGCAAAGACGCGGGCCCCTGATGATCGTCAGAGGCGAGGTGGAATTGTACGAGCAAAAACTGGATGAATTGCAGGAAAAAGATGTGTAGGCTTGTTTCGGTTGATTACGCCCTGTGGGAGGTTGAGAGATGGCAATGATACACCCGATCGAGTACGAGTTGAGCCCCAGCACTATCGACGCAGGTACGCGTTGGCTCACGCTGCGGGTTAAGAACCTGGGCTCCAACGTGTTGACGGCATTGGACGTGCGGCTGAATTCGCTGGACGCCTATAGCATCACCGTCTATGGAACGGGAAGCTATGTGGCAACATTGACCCCGGAAGAGGAGAAGCAGCTTTTTTTCCAGGTGTTGGCCAGCACGTCGACTGATCTGTACGTGTCCATCGATGGACGAAAGAAGAGCAAACCCTTTCACTGGGAGTCGCCGTCCATCCCGGTGACAGTGGGAAGAGAGATAGCCGAACTGGTAAGCCTGGTGGCGCTCACGGAGCCCTATCTGCCTGTGCAAAAGGGCGTCAAGTGTGAGGCCGTGGTCCGCGGCATCACCCAGGATGGGGATCTGAAGCTCGAATTCTGGGCCAACACGCCCAGCGGCACATTCAAAGAGCTGGCCACAATAGAGACCAAGCCGTTGGACATCGGGGAAATTGCCCGTTACTCCGCCGAAATCGTCGTCAGCGAAGCGGGAGCCTACACGATATACGCTTACCTGTACGATGGCGCCCGTAGGATCGGACGGAAAGTGGAACACATCTATGTAACGTAGGTTTGCGAAAAAAAACGATGAGCAATCTGCGACAACGGATGGATCTCGATACGCTGCCGTTCAATCTGATGGTTCCAACCGAATTCCAACGCTACAACCAAATTCAAAGGGAATTCAAACCCACCCCGTCGGGGGATAGGCTGTTTCTATGTTACACTGTAGGTGGATAGGTAACGAGAGGAGTCAGACAATGGCCAGGATAGCGATTAATGGATTTGGCAGGATAGGTCGGCCATCATCAGGGACCCCCACGCCTCCGTTGTCGATCTGGCGATGACGCGGGTGGTGGATGGTGACCTGGTCAAAGTGATGAGCTGGTATGACAGTGAGTGGGGATTTTCCAGCCAGATGGTCCGTGAGGCGGCCAAGCTGGCCAGAAAGGTTGGCCTGGACCGATGAGGCCACGGAACTGGCTTGATCCGGGGGGTGGATGGTATGTTTGAAGACAGGAGAGACGCTGGTGAACAACTCGCCAGAGCCCTGGCTGATTACAAGGGTGAGGACGTCATCGTCCTGGCCATTCCCAGGGGCGGCGTCGAAGTGGGATATCGGGTGGCCAAGGCGCTCGACGTTGATTTTTCCCTCGTCATCGTGCGCAAGCTGCCGTTTCCGGATAATCCAGAGGCTGGGTTTGGCGCCATCGCCGAGGATGGAAGCGCGATCATCATCGATCGGGCAGCCTATAGTCTGCCTCGGGATATTATCGAGCGTATCGTCGAGTTTGTGCGCGAGGAGGTCGAGCGCCGGATTCAGGTGTTGAGGAGGGGGAATTCGCTGCCCAACTTGAAGGATAAGACAGTCATCCTGGTGGACGATGGCATCGCTATGGGTTCCACGATGCGCGCCGCCATCAAGCTGTGCCAGACCCAGGGCGCGGGCCGCATCGTCGTCGCCGTTCCGGTGACAGGGGAAAGAGCGGCCCGAGAGATCGGGACCTTGGTCGACGAGATCGTGGTTCTGGAGAAGCCCCCTTTCTTCCGTGCTGTCGCCCAGGTGTACAGGAATTGGTACGATGTCTCCGACCAAGAAGTGTTGGAGATTATGGACGCCTGGCGAAGCAAGGAGCGCGGCGAGACGTAGGGCTTTTCTAGTTTTTAAACCATCTCAGAACTCGCAAATGCGATGGTAGAGATATCTGCCAGCCGTAGATTGAACAGTGTCCCTCATCCTTGCGGGCGTCTTTTCACTCTCCGAATCTTATCAATCTGAGCGGTGGCATTACCTGTTATTGGAGGAGGTCTGTGGAGCAAGAAGAACAAAGTCCCAGGAAACCTGGTTGGCCGGCGATGGGCGTCACACAGCAGCTCCCTGAACGGGACCGCTACATCTATCCCCGGGAATACATGCTGGATCGCCTGGCGGTGATGATGGGAGGGCGGGCGGCGGAGGAGCTGGTGTTAGGCACGATGACCAGCGGCGCCGAGAATGACCTGAAGCACGCCACGCAGCTTGCACGTAAGATGGTATTGGACTGGGGAATGAGCGAAAAGCTCGGTCACATGGCCCTCGGTGGGCGACGCCAGCAGGTCTTTCTTGGAGAGGAGATCGCCCACCGGCGGGAGTACAGCGAGGCGACAGCGCGTGAGGTGGATGAGGAGATCAAACTGATTGTCGATGAGGCGTATCAGAGGGCGCGTGAAACGCTTCAGACGCATCGGCACAAGCTAGATGCCGTGGCCGACGCCTTGTTGGAGCGCGAGGAGATCCCAGGGGATGAGGTGCTTCGATTGGTCGGCGTCGAACGCGAGACCGGCACCTATCTCTACGGCAATCTTCGCCCTGGTGTTGCCTCTCTAAGCGAGGTTGGTGAGGATGAAATGCTCGCCGCGGGTGATGCCGAGATAGCCGCCCCGGACATGAGCCAGGTCGTTTCCCTCTTCCAGGAGTTGTGCGCTCTCGTCGAAGGGTATCAAGGCATAAGTCCGGTCATCAAGCGCAGCATCCGGGCCGAGTTGGAACGAGTGGCGAAGGATGTCACCGGGGGAAAAGAGCAAGACGAAGAGCCCATTGCCGACCATCTGTGCGCAATAGAGCGTTTGAGCCCCCAGATCTATCAGCTCGTAATTGAGAAGCTGGCTGGCCCCGAGGCCGACTCCGCGCCGGTAGTGCAGCGGGTGGCTAGGCGCATGGTGGATACCGACTGAGGGGATATTATAGATGAAAGAGGCGATGTTGTATGAAAAGCGGGCGGATGGCAGGGTGCGGTGCAGTCTGTGCGCTCACCGCTGTTTGATCGCTGACGAGGGGCGCGGTGTTTGCCAGGTGCGGGAGAACCGGGGTGGTACGCTGTACACGCTGGTCTATGGGCGGGTTGTGGCCCGGAGCGTGGATCCGATTGAGAAAAAGCCGCTCTTCCACTTTAGCCCCGGTTCTACGGCCTATTCCATTGCCACGCCAGGCTGCAACTTTCGCTGTCGCTGGTGCCAAAATGCCGATATCTCCCAGATGGTGCGGGAGCAGGATCTCATTCTTGGAGACGAGGTAGCCCCACGGGAGATCGTCGCCGCTGCTCAACAGGCCGGTTGCCGCAGTGTCGCCTACACCTACACCGAACCATCACTCTTCCAAAGACGCCATTCCGATGGCGCACCTACATTCCTCTAGAGGGCCATTCCGATGGCGCACCTACATTCCTCTAGAGGGCCATTCCGATGGCACGCCAACCTTCTTTGAGACGGCCATTCCGATGGCACGCCAACCCAATTCCAACGTTGGCAACCTATTCCATCGGTAATCCTAACCCACCGCGTAAGTAGGTGGGTTGTTATTTTGCTATACTTAGTGATGTTGATGCCATAGATAGGGTAAGGAGGATTGACATGCAATTCAAGCAAGGAGCGAACGTATTCACCTCAGATGGTGAAAAGGTGGGTGAGATCGAACAGGTCGTGATAGACCCCAAGACGGATGAAGTCACCCACGTGGTGGTGGAGAAAGGCTTTCTGCTCACCGTAGACAAGGTTGTGCCTATCAGCCTGATCGGGCCTGCAACCGAGGACCGCGTCACACTGAGAGAGAACGCAGGCGACCTGGAGGCCCTGCCGGATTTCGAGGAGAAGCACTACGTCATGTTGGATGAGGACAGGTTGAAGGAGGCATACGAGCGAGGGCATCCTCGCCCGTTACACTGGTATCCTCCAGTCAGGATGTCGTGGTGGCATAGCGGCGGGTATCTGGGGTATACGGGCTTCTTTGGCTACCCTGCGCCGCCCTACGTGGTGGAGACCGAGCGCAACATCCCCGAAGGCACAGTCGCCCTGAAAGAGGGGGCAAAGGTCATCAGCAGGGATGACGAGCACGTGGGGGACGTGGAGGCGGTGCTCACCGATCCCGATGAGGACCGCGCCACACATCTAGTGATCTCCCAGGGGCTGCTGTTGAAAGAGAGAAAGCTGGTTCCCACGTCATGGGTGTCCGCGGTCATGTCGGATGAGGTTCACCTGGCGGTAGGATCCCGTCTAATCGAGGGGTTGCAGGAGTACGAGCCGAAAGACTGATCGACTTGCCTATGGCGGTTGCGTGAAGTCAGCCTGGCTCGGGTTCGTTGTCGGAAACCTTTCTGGGCGGCAGGACGAAAGCAGGGGGAGGGGTGAATTCCGGCGTCGGCTTTGCGATTCCGTCTAGCATCGTCAGCGGACGCACGATCAAAGTCCGCGGACGCACGATCAACGTCCGCGTCGTCTCCGACGGTCCGGCCGCCAAGGCCGGTCTACAAGGCAGCTCCGGCACCCGGCAGGTGGATGGATTTGACGTGTCTGTTGGCGGCGATGTGGTCATCGCGGCCGGTGGAGAGCGCGTGGTTGATTTTGACGACTTGCTGATCGCCGTTGCCTCCAAGAATCCAGGCGATACTGTAGAGTTGACGATCCTCCGCGATGGGGAGGAGCAACAGGTCGCTGTGACTTTGGAGGCTCGACCGTGAGAATTTCGGACCCCACCTACCCGCAGGTGGCCGCGAAGCTGCGCCGGGTACTTGCCATTCTACAGTTTGGAGGAGAGAAATGAAAAAGGCTTCAACAAGTGTTTTGGTTTATGGTGTATATCTGCTGGTTCTGGGTGTAGTTTACATGATCGTGCCCAATATTCCACTCGCCCTCTTGGGGTTTGCCACCACGACCGAACCTTGGATTCGCGTGATGGCGGCCTGTGTGGTTATCATAGGGTATTACTATATCCAGACTGCCCGCAACGAACTGGTCCCGTTTTTCCGCTGGACCTTGCATTGTCGTATCTTTTTCGCGCTTGCTGTGGTGATCTTTGTCGTGCTCCAACTTGCGCAACCGATGCTGCTTCTATTTGGGGTGCTGGACTTGCTGGGCGCGCTCTGGACCGGCCTGACTCTGCGAGATTCGCACAAATTGGGGCAGGGGTAACCCTGCGTGAGGTGGAGAAATCGCTAAAAGATAGCAGATGAAACGCCGCTGGCTATTCTGGCTACTGGTCGTCGCCTTCCTACTGGTCGTTGCCTTTCGCCTGACCGGTATCCAGGACCTGCTCCAGACTCTGGCTCGAGGGCGATGGGCGTGGATATTGGCGGCGGTCTCGTTGCAGGTGGTCTACTATCTGATCTACACGGACCTATATCGCTCCGCTTTTGACGTCGTGGGAGTGGAGCGTCGGTTTGGGAAGCTGCTGCCGGTTATGTTCGCTTCCCTCTTCGTCAATGTCCTGGCGCCCGTAGCAGGCGTCGGCGGAGTTGCACTCTTGGTGGATGATGCAGCGCAGCGTGGACAGTCGGGCTCGCGGGTGGCCGGAGGGACCTTATTGGCCCTGGCGGCCGAGTTCGGCGCTTTCATCCCCGTGCTGGTCGGCGGTCTTCTATACCTGCTTCTGCGACAGAAACTGCACGCTTATGAACTGCTAGGGGCTGCCATCGTGCTCACGGTGACGTCGAGCCTGGTCGGACTGTTGACGCTAGGGCTGTGGGACCGCGATCGCCTGTACCGGCTGTTCCACTGGCTACAAGCGGCCGTGAACCGGGTGGCCGCTCGATTGGGCCGTCCCGCCCTGCTGGCCAAAGGCTGGGCCGACGAGCATGCCGCCGAGTTTGTCCGGGCTGCACAGGCCGTTGCTACCCATCCTCGGAAACTGATCCGTACGCTGTCCGCAGCACTGACTGGTCATCTGGTCAACCTGGCCTGCTTCTGCACCCTTACGTTGGCCTTCCATGAACTGGTGCCCCTGGGTGTGCTGGTGGCGGGGTATGCGATGAGCATCACCTTTCGTATCGCCTCAATCACGCCGCAGGGGGCGGGTGTGGCCGAGGGAGTCACAGTGTTGGTATACGCCTCCCTAGGCGTACCCAGGGCGCAGGCTACAGCCATCACTTTGGCCTTTCGCGGGCTGTTCATCTGGGTGCCGACGTTCGTTGGCTTCGTGTTGATCCGCCAGGTGCGGTCGTTCGAGGATGGGGCGCGTTCGGACGGGGCGGAAGCCCGGCAAAAAGAGAGGGACCCGCATTGAACATATTGTCCTTGATCGTGCGCGGCACAAGGGAAACCGGGTTCAAGACCCTGTGGGATAGTCTCACCTATCTGGTTCGCAAGCGTTGGTATCGCGCGCGCTTTGGCAAGAGGAAGCGCAGGCATGTCCCTGGGACGGGTTACACGCGGCCTGGGCGTGTTATGAGCTATACGCGCCAGGGACAAACCGTGACGATTCCCTGCGCTGACGCTACCTATATTCTCACCATCCTGGCGCCCGACCTGGTGCGGGTCCGTCTACTCCCGCCGCATGTGCCGGCCGACCGGCGGCTTCACCCTTCCTATTCCATTGCCAAGACCGACGCCGAATGGTCGCCTTGTGATTTCTTGCTCACCGAAACAGAGACTGCCCTCAAGGTCGAAACTGCGCGCCTCGTCTGTCGGATCGCCAAAGATACTGGTCGGCTGGCATTCCTGGATCTTTTGGGCCAGGTGATCAGTGAGGACGAAGCCGGAGCGGGATGGCAAGCTTGCGGAGCCGTGGCCTGTCGAAAGCGCATCCAGCCGGACGAGCACTTTTACGGGTTGGGGGAGCGTACCTTTGGGCTTGACCTGCGCGGGCGGCAGTATGGGATGTGGAACACCGACCCGCGCACCTACAAGTTGGGACAGGATCCCATTCACCTGTGCATTCCTGTCCTCCTGGGGCTGCACGGTCGAGGGTGTCAGGGATACGGCGTCTTTTTTGATAACACCTTCCGTGGATTCTTTGACCTGGGCCAGCGCGATCCCGACGTGCTCTCCTTTGGTGCCGCCGGTGGTGAGATGCGCTACTACTTTATCTACGGCCCGGCGTTGACCACCGTGCTGGAGCGGTACACCGAGCTGACCGGGCGCATGAATCTGCCGCCGCTGTGGATGCTGGGCTATCATCAGAGCCGCTGGTCGTATCAGCCGGAGGCCCGCGTGCGCAAGCTGGCGCGGGATTTCCGCCAGGTCTATCGCGTTCCCTGCGATGGCATACACCTCGATATCCATTACATGGACGGCTATCGTTGCTTCACCTGGGACGCCGAGCGTTTCCCCGACCCGGCGAAAAAGATCGCCGATCTCCACGCGATGGGATTCAAGATCATCGTGATCGTCGATCCGGGCATCCGGGCCGATCACGACTACCCAGTGTGCCGGGAGGGCCTGGAGCGGAATGTGTTCTGCACCTACCCCGATGGCGAAACGCCTTTCAAGGCCCCGGTCTGGCCCGGCGACTGTTACTTTCCCGACTTTACCGACCCTCGTGCGCGCATGTGGTGGGGCGATCTATGCAAGACGTTGACCGACGTGGGGGTAGATGGGATATGGAACGACATGAATGAGCCGGCCATCTTTGGCCTGCGCAGCACGACCATGCCACAGTCTATCCGGCACGATATGGATGGCCACGCCGGCGGCCACGCCGAGGCCCACAACATCTACGGGATGCAGATGGCGCGGGCCACGGTCGAAGGATTGAGGCAGCTCAGGCCCGACCGTCGCCCCGTGTGCATCACCCGCTCGGGTTGGGCCGGCGTGCAGAGGTACGCGATGAGCTGGACCGGCGACAATCGCTCCAACTGGCGTCACCTGTGGCTCTCAATGCCTATGGTGATGAACCTCGGATTGAGTGGCCTGGCCCATACCGGCCCTGACGTCGGCGGCTTCTCCCAATTTGCCAGCGGCGAGCTGTTCACCCGCTGGCTGCAGATGGGCGTATTCCTGCCCTTCTGCCGCGCCCATACTTTCGTCCACAGTCCCGATCAGGAGCCTTGGAGCTGGGGAGAGCCTTACCTGGCCATCAACCGGCGCTATATCGAGTTGCGCTACCGGTTGCTGCCTTACCTCTATACGGCGTTCTGGCAGTGTGCCCAGACTGGCCTGCCTATTGTGCGCCCATTGCTGTTGGCGTTTCAGGACGATGCTCAAACATATACACTGGAGGATCAGTTTATGTGCGGCGATGCCTTCTTGGTCGCACCCGTGTTCGAGGAGAGTGCCGATCGCCGCTCGGTCTATCTGCCGGCGGGTTCCTGGTACGATTTCTGGACCGACCAGCACTTCCACGGGCCAGCCTGGATCGACGTGGATGCGCCGCTGGAGCGGCTGCCGCTTTTTGTGCGTGGGGGCTCGGTCGTGCCGATGGGGCCGGTGATGCAGTACGTCGGTGAGCACCCGACCGGCAGGCTGGAGCTGCATGCCTATCCACGGCGTGTCTCTCACCTCCCAGATGGGCGGGACAATGTCGGGCGCTCTGTGTTGTACGAGGATGACGGACGCTCCTGGACCTTTCAGGATGGCGAATATCGCCTGACCCGCTTTGCCCTTCATTCCGCTGGGCACCCTATCTCACGCCTCGAATTAGGCCGCCAGGTTGAGGGGCGGTATGAGTCCGGCTGTCGCGGTTTTGAGGTCGTCGTCCACGGTGTGGATGAGTCGCCCCGCAGCGTTACCGGACGCACGATCAACGTCCGCGGACGCATGACCAATGTCCACGGACGCACGATCAACGTCCGCGGACGCACCGTCCATCTGGTCACCAGCCCGTTTGACCATCTGCAGATAGACTGGGATTAAGAGTGGGATTAAAACCGAGCGCCAACGCAATTCCAACGTTGGCAACCAAGTCCAAAGGGAACTCAACCCTACCCCGTCGTTCAAGGGCAGGGCTTTTTGTTATACTGGTAGGCACAGGATACAAGCGGATCACGTTTCACCCGCACTGCGGTTTTCCGAGGCGCTGGGACTGGTGCTTGTAGGAATTGTTAGATCTCACTAGGGGGAGGGTAAGACATGGTTTTCGTTGATCTGTTGTTCGCTCTGGCCGTTGCCCTGCTGTTAACCGCCGTCTTTACGGCCGGTTTTCGCAACAGGGGACCATGGGATGTGTGGTGGGTTTTCTTGCTTGTCATCTTTCTGGGCACGTGGGCCGGTGGTTTATGGCTCGCGCCGTTCGGCCCTACGTTGTTC
>Ga0180433_10004360_pt1 | contig 19942 bp, 14 predicted proteins | sample SS_ome_8_FD_132980 | JGI IMG/M metagenome (GOLD analysis project Ga0180433, IMG submission 132980) | Hypersaline lake sediment archaeal communities from the Salton Sea, California, USA - SS_1_D_1 metaG | ecosystem: Environmental > Aquatic > Non-marine Saline and Alkaline > Hypersaline >... | reverse complement strand
TCTCCTTCCACGGCCACTCTTGAATAATACCAAGACCATGACATTTATCACATGCACCTATTGGAGAATTAAACGAAAACATTCTTGGTTCAAGAGTAGGAATAGATGTGGCACACTCCAAACACATTCGATGCGAAGAATAAAGATATTCTTTTTTTCCAGCAATAATTCTACACATACCACCTGTTTTTTTGAACGCAATTTCTATCGACTCTAGCAACCGAGATTGCTCACCAGATGACACATCTAATGCATCGATAAGCAAATCAATTGTATGCTTGTATGTTTTTGCCAATTTTAATTTTTTAATCTCATGATCCGAATGAAATCGGATTTGTTGACCATCAATTCGAAATCGATAATTTCCTTCGGTGAATAACTTTAAGAGTTCATTTTGAAACTCACCTTTTCTTTCAATAACCAACGGAGCTGCAACGGTTATCATTTTTCCAGAAAAATTCTCTGCTACTAATTGTGCTATACGTTCAGCAGAAACCGCATTTATTTCTCGCAAACAATCCGGACAATGAGGAATTCCTACACGTGCATAAAGAACTCTTAAATAATCATAAATTTCAGTAATTGTACCGACAGTTGAACGTGGATTATGACCAACCGTTTTTTGTTCTATTGCAACCGCAGGACATAGTCCATCAATACGGTCAACCTTAGGCTTTTTAGACATTCCTAAAAATTGTCGCGCATACGAAGAAAGAGATTCAAGGTAGCGTCTTTGGCCTTCGGCAAATAACACATCAAAAGCCAATGAACTTTTACCTGAGCCTGAAGGTCCAGTAATAACCGTAAGGCTATCCTTGGGAATACTTACGTCGACATTCCTCAGATTGTGCTCTTGCGCACCAAATACTTTAATATGATTGTTGTTACCAGAAACCTGGCGCTTCTTATTCTTATTCATAGATATCTAAAATTTAAAAATCCTTATTATTTCTATTAGAATAGCATTAAATCCGGCAAAAGTGAAGTCGGAAATACCCAAACGCCCCCAAAGTATCTATTAAAATAAGTGCAAAATCATAATTTTGTTACGACACCTCAAACTCATCATCTAAGCTAAAGCTCGCATTCCGCTAAATTTTAATTATTTTGCTCTATTTTTATCATTAAATTTGAAACTAAGATTGATTTTTAGATGCAACCGCTTATACTATAACAATCATATCTTTTGAAAATGATATGGTGGATGTAGCTCAGTTGGTAGAGCACCAGGTTGTGGCCCTGGGGGTCGTGGGTTCGAGTCCCACCATTCACCCCATTTTAATAAAAAACCAAATAATTGTCGGAAAGGAATTGTATGCTCGGAGAACTTTTTTGGGCAAGCTTGCTCATAATTTTAGGGTTTTCAACTCTTTTTGGAGCTCTTTTTGGTATCAACATTCCTATTTTTCGAATTTTCCTTGGAATTTTCTTACTTTATCTTGGAATTCAATTAATTGGCAATTGGCCATCATGCAAGAAAAAATCTAGACAATCCGTATATTTTGGTAAACAATCAATTACCGTTACCCCTGAAACAATTAGTACAATAAAAAATAGACAATATTCTGTCCTTTTTGGAAATACAAATATAGATTTTTCTAAAATTGACACTATTGATCCGGATATCAAGCCCGTAGAAATTAAAATTAATACTGGTTTTGGAAAAACAACGGTAATTCTTAATAAAAAGCTATCAACTCTCGTAATTAGCAGTGCTTCTTTTGGTGCCGCAACGTTTCCTGATAATACAGAAATTAATTTCGGAAGTTATACGTACCGCACACAAAACGATAAAAATCCAGACCTTATCTTGAAAACCAACACTGCATTTGGAAAACTGGAAATTGAAACCGAATAAAATATCGCTTTTATGCCTTGCAAGAATCAATAAAAATTTGCAAGACACAAAAAAAAAGAGTAATTTACTAGTAGTTCTTTTTAATATTTGATATATTTACTTAGCAATGGAATCGGGGCGTGGCGCAATTGGTAGCGCACTCGCTTTGGGAGCGAGGGGTTGCCAGTTCGAGTCTGGCCGCCCCGACCATAAAAAGTAGGAGGTTTTGTAATGAAGGCAATCTTACTTAAACACCTTAGCGTTTTATTCTTATTATTAATAACACCCCTTCGGTCTAATCAAAAACTTAATACACAAGCACAAGAATGGGTCTATACGTATGTTCTGCATAAAAATGGAACACCGAAAGTTTCTAATGCAGATATCCAAATAATCGCCAATTTAATGTATCTGTCATGGGCACGATCTGCAGTAACTATAAAATGTCAAAATGAAATGCTTTCGATGTTGAACACAATGTGGAAAGGATGGCAAAATATAGCACAAACACGTCTTGACCCCTCTGTTGATCAGCCATATTCAATACCGAAAGAACAACAAAAAAAAATCAACCGTTTTTGGCTCCTTGCTGCTCGTCATAGAACTATCGGTAGAACTTATAGCTATGCAATTAATATGGTCTTGGAAAAGCAATTTGTAGAAAATAGATATGTTCTTGATGGCGTTGCAAACATGCGTAATAATGCACGTACAATTGTCCTTGATTCTCTGCTCGACATTCGTAGGCAACTTGGTCAGTTTTTTGCTATAGATCACAACAAATCTTCCGAAGAAAACTATGAATTAATTGAACAACCAACATTGGAAAAAAACAAAGGAATTAAACTTTTTGATTTTATTTCTGCCTACATTCCACAACTTGCACTCAGCTCCTTTATCGAGGCAAATAACTTGCAAAACATTGTAAGCGAAGAAGGTTGGAACGCACTAAAAACAGTCCAAGATGTTGGAAATTATACGTGGAAAGAAATAGAAACAGCTCGGGCAAACTTTTATGCCACATACTATACAGCATTATTTACAGCTCTTACTCAAAATGAATCACATAAAAATTGGTTTAAACTTATGTTCAATGAAAACGGAATCATCGAAAAAGAAAATCAAGAAATATTATTGCCATCACCATACAAATTATCCTTAACAATAGTTGAAAGACAACGATAATACATAATTTGACAGCAACACAAACACTAAGCTGTCCATATATTCGGAGTGGTAATGAAATTTTATATAAAAAAAGCTTCTGGCGAGAAAGAACTTTTTGACATCGAAAAATTCAAAAGATCTCTCCGTCGAAGTGGTTCCCCAGATAACCTTATCATAAAAATAGCACAAAAAATTGCAAAAACTCCATCCATTAGAAACACAAAACAAATCTATTCATTCGCTATAAAAGAACTAAAAAAAGCAAATCCGGCAATAGCCGCTCGCTATAATTTAAAACAAGCATTAATTTCGTTAGGTCCAACTGGCTATCCATTTGAACTTTTTATCGCTCAAATCTTTAAAGCACAAGGATTCTCTATCACACTTAATAAAATTGCACAAGGATATTGCGTCGACCATGAATTAGATGTTGTAGCCACAAAAAAAAATCTTTATACAATGATTGAATGCAAGTTCCACAATCGCCAAAAATATAAGTCGGATGTAAAAATTCCACTCTATGTCAAAGCACGTTTCGACGATCTGAAAAAGGGAATTAAACAGAGAAAAGACAATAATGACTATCATTCAGCACTGGTTGCAACAAATACTAAATTCACAACACATGCACGAAAATATGGAATCTGCGCAGGATTACAGTTACTTGATTGGTCATATCCCAAAAAAAATGGTATCGCATTTCTCATTCAAAAATATACGTTATATCCAATAACAACACTAACAACTCTTTCAATGGAGGAAAAAAAAAGAATTATTAAAAATGGCATAATATTGTGCAGCGCATTGCAAGATAATGAGTGGGTATTGAAAAAAATCGGCCTCGATAAACGCGACCGCAACAAAGCAATTAAAGAAGCTACAAATTTGTGTAAAAGCAATGACATTCTTAACGGAAATCATGGTTAACAATTCAGCATAATTAATCGATGCAAACAAATTCTTGAATGATTATATTTCCGAATCACCCCCAAATTAACAATTTGATCCCAACCAGAAAAATGAATACGGAAACAACAACTCTGAACATATACTGAGGAATATGGTTTATAATGGTACGACCAGCTAAAGCGCCCAGAAAAGAAACTAAAATGAAAACTAATATACCAATCCGTAATGACACGTCTAAAAACTCAAGTGCTCCCGACAACCAGTAAGTGAACATCCTAATTGTATCTACAAATATACTGATCATTCCAGTAGTCGCTATATACGATTCTTTTTTCATATCATACGCAGATAATGCTGAAGCCCGTATTGCACCCCGAATTCCAAATATTCCAGCTGAAAATCCTGTCAAAAATCCCATAACAACTAACATTGAATTTGATGCATTCAACCTAAATGAAGGCTTTACCCATAAAACAATCGAATAACAAATTAACAGAATACCAACAAGATTTGAAAATAATCCCTGCGAAGCATTATGAACTAAAGATGCTCCTAAATAACTCGCAAGCATAGCGGGCAACCCAAAAATAAGTGTTATACGCCAATTTATGAATGTTGGATATAAGACAACCCTCCATAAGCTATGCGCCCAATGAATAGGAGCGATCAAAACAATAATTACATTTAATGGGATAAAAAATACAAGAACAGTTGTCATTATTGTACTTAAACCAAATCCTGTAATAAACGTTACAAGACTCGCAACCAACGTCACCAAAGAAATTAAACCAATAAATTTAATCATTACTTAACTCCTAAAGCCAGTAGAATCATTTTTATGTTTGTAACATTTTTGATACATCCAATAACATACTTATCCTAAAAAAATTGAAATCATGCATAAAACACATCTTAGAAACTCAAAATTAAAAACAAAGTAAAATCTTTTTGAAAATTCTATATCATGTATTTAAGCAGACATTGCATACTCAAAAAATTAAGGATCGGTAATCATGCAAAAAACAGTTCTATATCATACTCGTCGGAAAAAAACCTATTTTGACTGGCTCAGTTTATTTCTTATTTCGACACTCTCTCTAATAGGCCTACTATTTGTATGGAGCGCAACATATCAGCCACATGCTCCATATTCACTATTCTTTAAAAAACAACTTTTTGGAATTATATCAGGATTAATTATCTACCTGATATTTACCTTTTCTGATTACCGCCCTCTCATGCGAATTGGCTATTTTCTGTATTTTTTTGTCGTAGGCCTTTTAATATTTACCATAATAAAAGGAAGCATAGGCATGGGTGCCCAACGGTGGTTAAATTTGGGCTTTATAAAAATACAGCCATCAGAATTAGTAAAATTATTTATGCCGGCATTTATCGCTTATTATCTCTACACAGAAAACCCTGCATTTATATATAAAGACAAACAATTTATTAAAATTCTCGGAATCATTTTTGTAACAATATTTTTGATTTTAAAACAACCAGATCTAGGAACAGCCCTCATCATCCTTTTCTCGGCACTAACACTGTTGTGGCTGGCAGGCCTTGCTCGACGCTGGTTTGTTTACGGAATAATTGCAGTAGGGTTATGTACGCCATTACTTTGGTATACGTTAAAACCATATCAACGCAATCGAATTGCCGTATTTTTAGGCGAAGGACAATCACAAAAAGAACGTTACCAAATCGAACAATCAACAATTGCAATTGGATCAGGCGGAATTATTGGTAAAGGTTTTTTACATGGAACTCAAAATAAATTTTTGTTCCTACCAGAATGTCGTACCGATTTTATTTTTTCTGTTATTTGTGAAGAACGAGGATTTCTTGGAGCTCTTGTTATCCTCATTTTGTATGCCATATTGTTTATGCGATTACTACGCAAAATTACGCAGCTTCCTATTCCCATAACACAACTTTTTGCATGCGGACTTATTATTCATATTATTTTTTCAACCATAATTAACATTGGAATGGTTCTCGGACTTTTGCCAATTGTAGGAATCCCGTTGCCGCTCATAAGTTACGGTATCAGCAATTTATGGATCAGCTTTGCAAGCTTAGGAATTATTCAAAGCATTCTCATGCATCGTCATTATCCACTACAATAAACAGATTATTTTTATAAAAAACTTCCAAAAATAAAAAAAATAAGCAATGCTTAATAACATGAAAACATTAAATCAGAATGACGGATACGACATAATCAGTTTGCAGGAAACACCTGAAGATAGACAATTTGATTTTTGCCCTAAAACATTTGACGATTACCTTGGTCAATCCGAACTTAAAGGGAAACTAAAGGTTTATACCGAAGCTGCAAAAATGCGAAATGAACCTCTTGATCACTTCCTTCTTTTTGGCCCTCCCGGATTAGGAAAAACAACGCTAGCTCAAATTATGGCACATATTATGGGCGTAGGAATCAAAATCTGTTCCGGACCAATGATGGAACGTACGGGTGATTTAGTTGCAATTCTTTCAGGATTGGAGTCCCGTGATATATTATTTATTGATGAAATTCATCGCATGCATTCAAATGTTGAAGAAATACTTTATACATCTATGGAACAATTTCGCGTTGATGTAATTATCGGTCAAGGAGCTGGTGCAAAATCAATAAATCTACCATTAAATCCATTTACCTTAATTGGTGCAACAACAAAAAGTGGCATGCTTTCAGCCCCCTTGAGAAGCCGATTTGGCATTACCGAGCGACTTGATTTTTACTCTGATCAAGACTTATCTGATATTATAACCCAATCAGCTCAATTTCTAGGTGTAGCAATTTCTAAGGAATCTGCACTTCTCATAGGACAATGTTCACGTGGAACTCCTCGAATCGCAAAAAAACTGTTACGTCGAGTTCGTGATTTCGCTCAGGTTACTAATGAAAACATAATAAATGATGAACTTGTTCAAAAAGCCCTTTCCTTTTTAGGAATAGATAATGATGGCTTATCGAAAGTTGACAACCTTATTCTTAAAACTATCGTAGAACAATTCAATGGTGGACCCGTTGGTCTGGAAACACTCGCTTCTATGATTGGTGAAGATAGTGAAACAATTGAATCGGTCTATGAACCATTTCTTATGCGCAAAGGATATATTGAAAAAACTCCGCGCGGCAGACAAATCTCGCAAAAAAAACAACCTTTTCTACGTAGCAAATTTCTTGGGCAACACGCCCTTCTCTAACAAAATACTGACAAACACTATTATTTGTTGTACACATTAAACAACCGATACATAATTGTCAGGGGTAGATTCGACAATTTTTGCACATTTGATATGCTGTACTTTAGTCATTATTAGCTTAAAAAAGTCCGGGAGCACCCAATGTCAGGTCATAGTAAATGGTCAACAATAAAACATAAAAAAGCAAAAGAAGATGCCAAAAGAGGCAAGGCATTTACAAAGCTTATAAAAGAAATAACAATTGCAGCACGTCTAGGAGGAGGCGATACTGACGCCAATCCACGCTTGCGTCTTTTAGTGGAAAAAGCAAAAGAAATAAATATGCCACAAGAAAATACGTCTCGTGCAATAAAAAAAGGAACGGGTGAACTACCGGGAACAACATATGAAGAAATATCATATGAAGGATACGGCCCTCATGGCATAGCTGTTATCGTTGAGTGTTTAACCGATAACCGGAACCGCGCAGTTTCAGAATTGCGTCACATTTTCACATCAAAAGGTGGAAGTCTTGGCGAAAGTGGATCTGTCAGTTGGATGTTTGAACACCTCGGTGTTATTAGAGCAAGTGGATCAATTACCGAAGATGAACTACTTGAATCTCTCATCGACTTTGATATTAAGGATCTAAAAATTGCAGATCAATTAATTTCTGTTTTTTGCGCCCCCAAGGCTCTTGAAGACGTAAAACAAAAAATGAAAGACCTCGACCTCAAAATTGAATCTGCTGAATTTGAATGGGTGGCAAAAACTCCTGCATCTGTTTCGGAAAAGGACGAAGAAAAAGCATATGATTTTCTAACAGCATTACAAGATCATGAAGATGTTAAAAACGTATATACAAATTTGATGTAAGAAAGAAACTCATGATTCAAAGTATGACCGGATTTGCAACAAAAACAATAATCATTGATATTGATGCTGAATCAAAAATCAACTTAACTGTCAGTATTAAAGCTCTAAATTCTCGTTTTTTTGAAGCAAGTTGCAAACTTCCCTATATCTTAAACCATTTAGAACATGATTTTATAAAATTATTAAAAAAGAAGCTCTCTCGTGGCCACATTTACTTAGTTGTCCATATGAGCAATCAAAACATGCTAAAGGGAACAATTGAACCCGCCAAACCAGTTATTCAAGGCTACCTAGACGCAATCAAATCAATAAAAAAACAGTTCAATATTAAAGGCGAACTGACAATTGATGAACTCTTGCGTATTCCAGCGGTCTTTAATGTCACGGAAAAAGGTCTAAAACAAGAATCTATTCAAAAAATAGTTTCGGTCGTCAATGAACTTATAACCGAAGTAACCAATGCGCGCAAAAAGGAAGGCAACGTTTTACAAGACGACCTTAAACAGCGTATAAATATTATGCAAACGGAAATCAATTCTATTGAATCCGCAACTGAAGAATTAATGAAACGCCGTAAATCACAAGTAAGCGAAGAAGTTAATTCTCTTGATCTCCAAGAAAAAGAAGGATCTGACATTCGCCGTCAAATTATCTATGCAACACTTGATAAAATAGATATTCATGAAGAAATAATTCGTTTCAAGAGTCATTTAAGTAACATCCTCTCATTATTGACAGCACCCGGCATCGAAAAAGGAAAACGAATCGATTTCACACTACAAGAACTTGGAAGAGAAATTAATACAATCGCTGCTAAATGCTCTGATGTTTCTATAAGCTCTATGGCTATCAATATCAAGGTAGAACTCGAAAAAGCACGCGAACAGACGCAAAACATTTTATAACAAAAAATATTTTATCGTTGCAGCAAGCATCAACAATGATACAATTAAAAGCGTTGGTAAACATTAATTAACACTTTTTCGTGAGCACAATGGCTAACTATTTTACACACTTACATTTACACTCTGAGTTTTCACTTCTTGATGGAGCAATACCATTAGAAAAAGTTGTATCATTTGCAAAAGAGAATCAACTGCCTGCCATCGGAATATCAGATCATGGGAACATATTTGGCGCAGTTAAGTTTTTTCAATTGGCAAAAAAAGCCGGTATAAAGCCGGTTCTTGGCATAGAAGCATATATAACAGACGATGCATCGGTTAAAGATACCAACAATCGTTATCATCACTTACTCATTATTGTTGAAAATGCTATTGGATATAGAAATTTGTGTAAACTCATTTCATTCTCTTATCAAGAAGGCTTTTATTTTAAACCTCGCATCGATTACAAAATATTGGAAAAACATTCAGAAGGTCTCATAATTGGAAGCGCTTGTCTGGGTGGACACATTCCATCATTGTTAATACACAACCGCGAAAAAGAAGCTCGTGAAAAAATTGACTGGTTTCTGTCAGTGTTTGGTCGTGATCACTTTTATTTTGAACTTCATCCGGAAGAACAAGAAGAACAAACAATTTTGAATAAAAAATTGTGCGAATTAAGTAAAGAATTAAATGTTGATTTAATCACAGCATGTGATGCTCACTATCCATCATTAGACGATTATGAAGCACATGAAGTTATGCTTTCTATTCAAACTCGAGCAAAACTAACCGATGAAAATCGATTCAGTTTTGGTGATGTTCGCGCATATATGAAAACGCCACAAGAAATGCTTAAGCTTTTTAAAGGAAATGAACAAGCAGTTTATAACACGGGCAAAATTGCCGATCGCTGTGAATTTGATTTCGAAACAGGAAAACTTTTTTTCCCTCGCTTTGAAATTCCCAATAACCTTACTTCAGAAAAGTTCTTCCAACAACTCTGCCAACAAGGTCTTGACATATTAATAAAGCAAGAACGTGTCCCAAGAGATAAAAAAGAGTTATATCAAAAACGCCTTGACGAAGAAATGGATCTCATTATTAAAATGGGTTTTGTCGGTTATTTTTTAATTGTGAGTGACTTTATTAAATGGGCAAAACGCAATAACATTCCGGTTGGTCCTGGTCGAGGATCAGCTGCAGGATCGCTCGTTTCTTGGACACTAGAAATCACAAACGTTGATCCACTTAAATATAACTTGCTTTTTGAGCGATTCTTGAATCCAGAACGAGTAACAATGCCTGATATAGATATTGATTTCTGTATCGAAAGACGCGAAAATGTCATTGATTATTGCAGAGATAAATATGGTCACGACAAAGTTTGCCAAATAATTACATTTGGTACCATGATGGCAAAGGGCGTTATAAAAGATGTTGCACGCACATTAGGATTTTCATTTGAAGATTCTAATATGATCACCAGCCTTATTCCAGACCAGCTTAAAATTACCCTTAAAGAAGCTCTAGAAACAGAACCTCGATTGAAGGAGTTGGTTGATAATAATCCAAAGGCAAAAAAATTATTTGACTTATCATTCAGGTTAGAAGGGCTAACGCGTCACGCATCAAAGCATGCCGCTGGAATTGTTATATCTCCCGAACCGGTTGATGAAGTTTTACCAGTATATGTACCATCAAAAACCAACGAGCTTGTAACACAATATGCGATGACTGAATTAGAAAGTCTAGGCTTTCTAAAAATAGATTTTCTCGGGCTTAAAAACTTAACACTAATTGATCGAGCATTAAAATTAATCGAAAAAAATCATTCAGTAAAAATCAATATTGATATGTTGGATCTCACCGATCAAAAAACATTTGAATTGCTCTGCGCCGGAAATACATCGGGAGTATTCCAATTGGAGTCTGAAGGCATTAAAGAAGTTTTACGAAAACTTCAACCGTCAGTCTTTGAAGATATTATCGCGGTTAATGCTCTTTATCGTCCCGGTCCGTTAGGATCTGGCATGGTTGATGACTTCATCGAACGCCGACATGGACGCCAAAAAATTAAGTATCTGCTACCAGAACTTGAACCAATATTGAAAGAAACATACGGTGTTATTGTTTATCAAGAACAGGTCATGAAAATTGCATCCGCTGTCGGCGGATATAGTTTGGGAGAAGCTGATATCTTGCGTAGGGCGATGGGAAAAAAGAAAGTTGAGGTAATGGCTCAACAGCGTGAGCTATTTTTATCTCGCGCAAAGGAACGCAAAACGGATGCTAAAAAAGCCGGTGAACTTTTTGACTTAATGGCCTACTTTGCAGGATATGGATTTAACAAATCACACTCAGCGGCTTACGCCCTCATTGCTTATCAAACGGCCTATTTAAAAGCACATTATCCAGCTGAATTTATGGCATGCCTAATATCATTAGAATCGAGCAATGCAGATAAAATGAGCTTTTATCTCCAAGAGGCAAAAGATATGGGACTCAAAATCTTTCCACCAGATATTAACAAATCCGATATTGATTTTAGCGCAATTGATGGCGATCTACTTTTTGGCCTTCACGGTATTAAAAGTGTAGGTCGTGCAGCTCTTGAGAATATACTTGAAGTACGAAAGAAAAAAAACTTTGTTGATTTATTAGATTTTTGTACACGTATTGACTTGCGCACTGCAAACAAGCGAGTTATTGAACATCTTGTTTACGCAGGAGCATTTGATAAGTTGCCGGGAAATCGCACACAACAATTTAACGAAATTACTAAAATTATTGATCGAGCCCTCGAAAAAAAACATGCGTTAGAAACTGGCCAAATTGGACTATTTGACTCTCGATCCACAAAAAAACAAAATGGCGATGACGATCTTTATGAATTTCAATCATGCACACCGTGGAGCGATAAAGAACTTCTTGAACACGAAAAAGAAGTTATAGGATTCTATTTAACTGCACATCCCCTCGAAAGCTATAAAAATCAATTAAACCGTTTTAATTTCACCCCAATTGCAGAACTTCCCAAAGAAGGAAATCCGGGGCAAGAGATCACGGCAATTTGTTGTGGATTGCTTAAAAGCAGACGTGATATTTTCACAAAAAAAGGCGATCGTATGAGCTTTGTGCAGCTCGAAGACACTTCTGGAGTTGCAGAAATTATTGTCTTTCCAAAACTGTTTAAAAAAGTAGAAAACTTGCTTGATAACTACACGGTATTCATGGCTAAGGGAGGTATCGACTTAACTGCTACCCGTTCATCAAAAATAAAAGCCAATGAATTAGTTCCTCTTGATTTGCTATTTGAGCAAGGTCCCAAAATTCAACTGGTTACGCTTAATCTGCCAGACCAATTTGACGAAACACTTGTTGAGTCAATAAAGAATCTTTTTTCTAAAGGACCTACAAATCTTGCATTTACTTATCAAGAAAACGGAAAAAAATTACGTCTGCAAACGAAAATAAATGTAACTGTTACTCCTGAATTGATAACAAGTATAGAATCATCGAGCATAAAAATTAATTTGACTATATAAACGTCATCGTTAAATTATTCGGCAGCAAACGACCAAATTTTCCATTCGAGAATCAAACAACCAATTGTTATCATTTTTTAGCTCAACGAACAATGTATACTTTGGAAAACAACCTTTGACTTTTCCAACAAATATAGTGTATCTCTAAAAAAGGATTATTCATTAACACTAAAAACAGGAGTTTAAATGAAAAAACATATATCGATCTTTATTCTAATGGTTGGCTTTAATTGCGTTGGAACAATAAACAATAAGCATATTAATAAAAAAGGATCAGAATTTAATAAACCATGGGTTAGAAATCTCCAACAAGCATTTATGGGAATTCCTACAAAAGTCAAAAAGTCTGACTACTTGTTTGCATGGACAGCTAATAAAATTCCAATGCCACGTTTTACAGAAACATTTGCAAATCGTTGGGGAATAATTCAGGGTGGACAAAATCATTTTCAATCAATTATGAGATTGCCATATCATCTTAACCTCAGTGATTATATTGTCATAACAGGAAGTGACCCACACGGTCGTGATAAAGACAACCCAAAAACAAAGGGTTCTAAACTTATTGTTATCAAAATGGGTTCCGAACGCGGAAAATTAAAATGGAACGGAAACATAAAAAGTGCCAATAAAAATGACCGAATTGTAAAATTAATCACTTTTGACAAAGACTTGTGGCACGCCGGAGGCATGGACATTGAAGGCAAATACCTTGCAGTTCCAGTCGAAAAAGGTGGAGTAAATGAAGATTCAGGCGAAAAATCGAAAATAATTATTTTCGATATCACCAATCCTGAAAAACCTCTTAAAATAACCGAAGTCGTACGCAACGGAGTTAAGTGTGGAGTCGCCTCATTAATCAGACTTGATGATGGACACTACTTATTAGGGGCATTCAGCGATAGCGATAAGCTTCCTGTTCGTTATGATTTTTATTATTCAAAAACAACAAATATGAAGGACGGCTTTGAAAAAAAACCTCATGTTGTATATGCAAAAGATTTTCAAAATCATGATATAGACAAAAAATATCAAAATATTAACTTTGTACGTGATTACAACACAGGAGAAATTTTTGCCATAGGAACACGCAATACAAACGCTCTTGCTCCTGTAATCAATGGAAAAGATAAAGCAGAACTCTTTAAGATAACGTATCGCGGTAAAAAGGATATTAAAATACGCAACACAGGTATTGAAAGACATTTTTATTGCAAAGATAACCAATGTAATTTTAATGCAGGAACTGGATTGTTCGTTCCAGACACTCACCACCTTGCACTTTATGCTGTTCCACACTGGCTACCAGATGATGGAAAAACGGTGCATTTCAATCAATACTTCTATTTAAAGCCTCAATCCTTGATAAAAATGGAAGAAGAACTGGAAAGACACCTTGAAGAACGCAATATTGCACACGAACAAAAATAAATCCTAAATCTGAATGTTTTTCCAAAACAGGTATTTATAGTTAAATTCTAGCTATAGATACCTGTTTTTGCTAATTTTCACCTGTAAACCTCTATCCACAAACTCTGGAGACAACTTTAATTTACTCCCCAATCAAAACAAATTTACAAACTGGAATTATTTGTTTATAATATATAAAAGTGGGCATTTTTGAGTTAAAAAGAGGTTCTCTGTGATTAAAAATAGAAATATCACCAAAACATTATTCATTATTTTTCTAAATATAACTGGACTCTCAAACCTGGTTATACGGACAATGGAGCAAGAATATTCTGCCTACGCAAACTTGAAGCTGTTTGATTTTTACAGATCAGTATACTACCAAAAAACACCTCGTATGAATAAGGACCTTGCTTCCACCTATGACGAAATAAATAAAAATTTTGAAAAAATTAATGAAAAAATTCACAAAGTTCACCCTGTTTTTGACGAAAACAACCCTTCAACATTGTATGACATTATTGCACAAGATAAGGATCTATTTTTTAGTATATCAAAGAAAGCAAATGTTGATCCTGAATTCATAAACTACTATTTATCAAGAGCGTTAACTATCGACATTAAGAAAACTAAATCAAAGCGTGAACAATATAAAAAAATCCAAATGCGTTCTCAAATGTGGACCGATTCGGTTAAAGGTGAGATCTTAAACATAGCAATCTTAGAAGATGGTATCTTAGCAAAAATATATAAAATCCGAAAAATTCTCACGAAAATGATTTCATATCAGGTCAAAACTACCGCATGCCATATTCCTGCCTACGCAAGCAACTCAAAAGAAAAAATAGAAGAATTCAAGCGTTACTTTCCTAACCATTCAAAACTGTTACTGAATAACAGACAAAACAAAATATACGAAGAATCATTCAAGTTGGACAATCCTCAAGTTAATAACGATCCTGAACAAATCACAAAAAATATTGAAAAAGCGCAAAAGCTATCTCTTAGCCCTGACCGTAAAGTCAGAATAATTGGCTATGATGCTCTCTACAGAATTTACCAAACCATCTCACTAAAAAATATCAGTAGTCTTTTGGAAACGTTAAAGTTTAACTACACAGAAATAAAAAATGAAATAAGTAAATTGTCACAGAAAAAGGGGGTTCTAGCAGCCATCATGAGGAGACTATCAATTTCTCTCCCAGACTTAACCCCTCAAAATACCTCTCTACACATTGTACAACATACCCTGAGCCATATCTCGCAATTTTATGCAGACATATCCTACACGTCGCTAGCTTTTAACCTCTCATCAATGATTTATTTGATTGAAGAAATGATTAACACATATATAGATACACACGCAATACAATGCGAGGCAAGAAGTTCTTTTGTCAAAAATATTCAAAAAAGCATCAACACAAAAGAAAAAGAACGTGAACTTCTCAATATTATTTCCGAGTTTCTTGATAATTATGAAAGTGAATGTCTCGTCTATGATAAACTATTTAATAAAGAAGGAATAAAAAGTGGCGTTGCACAAGCATTCGAATTAAAACCACAAAGATCAACCTTCTTTTTTCAAAAATCACGAGAATATATATCACCATTAACACAAGACCAACTTCTTGCAATTGAAGGTGAAAATAATGATTGGAGAGATAGATGCTCACTAGATCAACTATTAAAATTAAGTGGCGATAATCCAAAAATTATCGATTATATTGTTCAAAAACATTTTGCTCTCCCTGCAACGCCGAAGAAAACTCCTTGCAAAAGAAAACGCCCCCAGAAAAGAAAAAATAAGAAAAGAAGGCAATACGCTCAAAAGAAGTCTGTTAAAAATGTTCCTAATATACAACAAAAAGCAACAATTGAAGCTCCCCCGCCCAAAGAAATAGTTACTCAACATGGGGTTCCTTTGTCCAAAATTCATTATGCTCCTCGAATACAACGTTGGTTCAAAAAAGCATTCGCAAAACAATATAGTTTTGAATCTATTCTTTATCACACATTTGCACCTTATATTGATGTTTATTTGTTAATGGAAGGAAAGCTAGAACCATGGGCTCAACAAAATGCACACTGCTCTCACAACAAATTTTCTCTTCCAGGTAAAATAATTCACGAAAATGGAGATGAATATTTTGTAATATTCAGTTGCACCGTTAATCAAAATAATTTGTGCTACCATAGAGGATACTCATACGTATCTCAAACAGAAATCGAACGCAATTTTAATATTTCAGCAGATCAAAAGCTGACAATCAATTTGAATCAAAGCACATGGAAAACCTCAGGAACAAGCAATATTAAAGAAAAAACAACAATAAAAGATATTAACAATAAGTTAATATATCTCTTCGACGGTTTGAACAATGTCAACATAATCATATATAGAATAAATGAAACTGAATCTTCATCGTCGACAACAACGATCTAGTCAAAAAAACTTACAAAAATACATGGCAACTATAAGCTGTCGTTTTTTTTATCTTTCAGAAACTCAAAATGTTCGAATATTATCAAATAATAGTCTTCGTTAATTTTCTCAATTTCAGACAAAAATTCTTGTAATTTTTCATGCAAACCGTCGAGATAAAACGATTCTATAAGCTTCTTTCCCAATTCTAAAACGTCACTCATTTTTGCTTTTTTTTGTAGAAGATGTAAAATAAATTTTCGCTGAACCGTTCCACAACCAAAGGAACAGGCTTGTTCTAATTGAGCAATACTATCATAAGCGTGCTCAAAATTATTGTTCTCATGCAATGCCTCAAACAGCTTCAAAATATATATAGCAACCTTCGATTCAATCCTTAAGACATGATACAACTTAATTAAAGATCGTATATATCGACAATTAGAACGATTAAGTATATGCAGGTGTTCAAAAACACCTGCTGCCTCTAATTGTCGATTATCTTTTATGTAGAGCTCCGCAGCTTCTTCATATAAATCAACAGCAGAATCATCTCGAAACGCCAACAACAAATCACCCTTTAATTGTGACGTGAAAGCGTTGTCTTTAATTGAATGCGCCAGTAATCGATACAAACTTATTGCTCGTACTTTTTCCCCTCGTGAAACACATTCTGCAAGCGTGAACCACGCAACATTGTATTTATCTGATGGTATTTGCTTCATTTTCTCGAACCTTTTTTAAAAAACAAAGGAATCCAGAGTAAATCTGTCATCGCCATACTGTCACCTCCTTGGTGATTATCATGGCATATACTAGAGGCCAGGTTAAATTTATAAGCACTTTACTTCTTCTCTCTATTTATATGAATAACATAAAGCTGTAACATTCTCAACAGATCACAAAAAAACAAAAAAGAAATTTCTGCTAGAAATTTACTCTCGGGAAAGACCGATGAAAAAGAAAAGCGATTCCAAGGGCACTTGCACCTTTTTTACCAGCTGTTATAATTATATATACTTTTTAGAGAAACCATATTCATTTCAAATAGCAAAATGGAGGCTTTTTGTGAATATTCGTTCATTAAAACTATTACTTTCGTTGATCATTATTACAAGCATGCATAATTTTCTTCACCCTCAGGGTAAATCCCGACATTTCAATTTTTCAAAAAAAATTGAAATGTCTCTACAGATGTTAGGTTCTCGTGCTTCAAGCGCCTGCTCAAAATTTAAACATCTTATAAGCAAATATACAATTCCTTATACCGCTGCAGCTTGTTCAGGATTAAAAAGGTTTACACGGAATAGCGCAATACCTTTTGTACAAAATGTTGCAACTGAAACAAGAAAAATAATAGGCAACTCCCTACTTCCTTCAATAATTGCGAGAGCACAAAAAGCAAAAAAAATTATAAAAAACTGTCTGACCAATATTTTTCGACATACTTCGAAAAATATTTTACCCGACACTAAAAAAGAAATTAAAGAACTACCGCCAAACATAGAAAATGCACTAATTGAGGAAGAAACAATTAACCCTGAACCCTCTGCGCCTCCATTAGAAACATGTGAAACATGCAAAAAAGAGATGTACCATGAAGTTGTTTTGTCTCCATGTGGTCATCTAATCTGTGGTGATTGTGCATACAAAGAATTCGTTACATCCCAACATGTCAAATGCCCATTTTGTAATGCACACGTTACAGAAATAATCCCATCTTCAGAATATAACCTTCTTCAAGTTTCCGAAAACATCGGTGAAAAAGAGAATGAAAAAATAGAAGAATGCTGCATATGTTTTGAAGCATTAGAAGAAAAAGATCGTATAAAACTTACACCATGTGGCCATGATACTTTCTGCAAAAGTTGTATACAAGAAAACATAAAGGATTTCAAAAGAAAAACGTGCCCTATTTGCAACAAGAACATAGACACAGAAACAAAAAAGCTTTTTTAGATAAGACTGTTTAAAAAAAATAAAGAAAAATCCTGCCACATTTTATGGTGCCGAGGGCCGGAATCGAACCAGCGACGCTGAGCTCTTCAGGCTCACGCTCTACCACTGAGCTACCCCGGCAGGATTTACATTTGATATGCTATTCAATAACCATATTTTAGTAATATATATCTGTAGATTAATGGTTTCAGCATATTTGTCAACAACAAATAGTGATTTTATGATTGAACAGAAACATAAATCACCATTCATTGCCAACACAATTCTTCTTTGCTAGTCTAACTTAATAATATAATTAGCAAATGGACAAAACTTCACTGGAACAAGAATGACCAAAATAGAAAAAGATATAAAAACGCTAAAAAAAAGCTTGAAAAATGATCTTGATTCCGCTCAAAATGAACAAACAATAGAAAATATACGTATACAGTATTTAGGCCGTAAAGGATCACTTGCAAACCTTATGAGTCAACTAAAAACGCTATCAATCGAAGAAAAACGAGTTGTAGGGCCGTTATTAAATACGTTAAAAATCCACACAGAAGAATCTATAGACAACGCACACAAATCATTAATAATACACCTCCAACAAAATAAATTTCAAAAGCTAAAACATTTTGATGTTACGGCCTACAAACAAAAAAAACTTTCTGGACATATTCATATCTATACTCAGGTAATTCAACAGTTACAGGATATCTTTATTTCAATGGGCTACGAAATAGCCGACGGGCCAGAAGTCGAAACTGAGTACTATAACTTTGAAGCATTGAATATCCCTCACGATCATCCTGCCCGCGATATTCAAGATACATTTTGGCTCACTAACCCTGGCTGGCTATTGAGAACACACACATCTCCTGTCCAAATTAGAGAAATGAAAAAAAAGGGAGCACCCCTTGCAATCGTTTCGATCGGAAGAGCATATAGACACGAAGCCGTAGATGCAAGTCACGGATTTATGTTTCAACAACATGAAGGTCTTCTTGTTGGAAAAAATATATCTGTTTCAAATTTACTTGCTACAGTAAAAGCATTTTTACAAAAATTCTTTGAAAAAGACGATTTAGATATTCGTGTTCGCTCTGGATATTTCCCTTTTGTTGAACCAGGACTTGAAGTTGATGCATCCTGCCCATTTTGCAAGTCTGGATGCTCTGTCTGTAAAAAAACTGGATGGGTAGAAATGTTGGGGGCCGGACTCGTGCACCCAAATGTTTTGGCAAGTGCCGGTCTTGATCCTGAGGTATATTCCGGATTTGCATGGGGAGGCGGAATAGAACGATTAGCCATGATCAAACATGGAATCAATGATATTAGACTGTTTACCGGCAATCAAATAGAATTTCTTGATCAATTCTAACTTTATGTAAAAGAAAAACTATAATTGAAAGGTGTCCCTCAAAAATTCTTCTGCTTCTGTATAATTGCAACAAGCATATTATTACCATCGAACAGAACAACAGCAAAAAAGAAAGGAAAAAGAATGATACGAGCGGCGATAATACCCGCAGCAGGTCTAGGAACACGATTTTTACCTTTTACTAAATCAGTTCCAAAAGAAATGCTCCCCCTTATAAATAAACCGGCAATTCAACATATTGTCGAAGAATCAGTTCAGGCAAAATTACCGGAATTATTTATCATTATCGGCAACGGAAAAGGCGCCATTGTTGACTATTTCAACCCTATCCATGAACAAGCGGCCTTTTTAAAAGAAAAAGATATT
>Ga0180433_10004359_pt1 | contig 19942 bp, 14 predicted proteins | sample SS_ome_8_FD_132980 | JGI IMG/M metagenome (GOLD analysis project Ga0180433, IMG submission 132980) | Hypersaline lake sediment archaeal communities from the Salton Sea, California, USA - SS_1_D_1 metaG | ecosystem: Environmental > Aquatic > Non-marine Saline and Alkaline > Hypersaline >... | reverse complement strand
GATGGCCCGGAGCGCTGCGGCGGTATCCGTTGTGAAATAAGGGTTCCCGGTGCCTCCCGCAAAGATCACGATGCGATCTTTCTCCAGGTGCCGTATCGCGCGCCGGCGTATGTAGGGTTCCGCAAGCTCTTTCATTTCGATCGCTGTCATCACGCGTGTGAGCACCCCTTTTTTCTCCAGGGCATCCTGCAATGACATCGCGTTGATGATGGTGGCGAGCATGCCTATGTAGTCGGCGGTCGTTCTCTCCATCCCCGCGGCGCTTGCGGCGCCGCCGCGGAAAATGTTCCCGCCGCCCACGACGAGCCCGACCTGCACGTCGTACTTGCCAAGCCCCGCGATCTCGTCCGCAAGAGACTCGACCGCCCCGTGGTCAACGCCGTACCCCAGCTCACCTTGAAAGGCTTCCCCGCTTAACTTAAGCACCACCCGTGAGTAAGCCGGTTTGCGCAACCCCCGATCTCCTCTTGCACCCGGTGCAGATTGTGATTCAGCGCTTTACTACTCGGAATCCTCGCCCAGTTGGAACCGAACGAAACGCCGAATTCTAATATTCTCGCCCAACCGCGCTTTGACGTCGTTCAAATAACCTTGTATCGTTATGCTCTCGTCCTGGTTAAACGGCTGGTCCAGCAAGCATGCCTGCTGGTAGAACTTTTCCATCTTGCCGTCGGCAATCTTGTCCAGTATCTTTTCGGGCTTGCCCGTGCTTTCGGCCTGCGTCTTATAGATAGCCCGCTCACGCTCGATGACTTCCGGAGGGACGTCGTCACGAGATACGTATGTGGGGTGTGCCGAACATACCTGCATAGCGATGTCCTTGACGAACTTTCTGAAATCGGCGTTCCGGGCGACGAAATCTGTTTCGCAATTCACCTCGACCAAGACGCCAATCTTACCTTCGCCGTGAATGTATGAACCGATCATGCCTTGACCCGTAGGTTTAGAAGCGCGTTTTTCAGCTGCAGCGATCCCCTGTTCTCGCAGCAGCAGTGCGGCCGCTTCCAGGTCGCCCTCCTTTTGCTGAAGCGCTTTCTTGCACGCCATCAATCCGGCGCCTGTCTTGTCACGCAGTTGTTTTACCAAGGATGCGTCCACATTCATCCGCTACTCCTCCTCATCCTCGTCGTAATCTTCTTCTGGCGAAGCTTCTTGGGGCGAGACCGAAGCTGTTTCCGGTTGGGGCGTACCGGCAACCTCCACGACGGCGCTGGCGAGTTCCGCCGCCTTGGCCTCTTCTGCGGCGGCTACCATTTTCTCCCAGCGGCCTCTCCCGTCGATAACGGCTTCGGCAATGACCCAGGAGAGAAGCTTGATCGAGCGGATTGCATCATCGTTGCCTGGTATGGGGTAAGTAACTTCGTCGGGGTCGCAGTTTGTATCCACAATGCCCACCGACGGTATTTTGAGTTTCCGTGCTTCTCTGAGAGCTATCGCCTCCTTCTTTGTGTCCACGATGAACACCGCCTCGGGCAATTGTTCCATGTCCCTGATGCCGTGCAGGTTTTTCTCTAGCTTCAGGGCCGTTTTCCTGAGCGCCTGAGCTTCCTTCTTGGGCAGCTGATCGAGTTCGCCCTGCTCGTCTCTCTGCTCGATGGATTTCATCCGCTCGACGCTTCTCCTTACGGTAGCGAAGTTCGTGAGCGTTCCGCCCAACCATCTCTGGTTGACGTAGAACATTCCGCAACGAGTAGCCTCTTCCTCGACGGCCTCCTGCGCCTGCTTTTTTGTTCCAACAAACAATATGCTGTTCCCCTCCTCCGCGACTGCGCGCACCAGCAGGTAGGCGCGACGGAGCAGCGCCATGGTTTTCTGGAGGTCGATGATGTATATGCCGTTCCGTTGCCCGAAGATGAATCTCTCCATTTTCGGGTTCCATCGGCGCGTCTGATGGCCGAAATGGACCCCCGCCTCCAGAAGCTGTCTCATTGTAACAACCGCCATGCTGTACCTCCTTTGGTAGTGGTTTTCTCCTCCGCCTTCCGTCCCGTCGGAACCCATCACAGAGGGCACCGCCGACGGGATTCGGCGCTGAGCGCCGCAGAAAGCGTGCGAATTTTGAAGCAATTGTACTATAGCACAAGCCCGGCGCGAAAAGCAACTGCTCGCGTTGCCGCTGCGCCGGTTAAGATGCGGCAGGACCGCCGGCTGATTTCGGGAATTCCGGTGAGGGACAGACTCTTGCCACGCTCCGACGTGAGGCATGATGCTCATGGACTTTTCTTGGGCTGACCTCTGGATTATACTTAGGAACGGACGGGGTTGGATTCAGAACTGTGGGAAGCGCGAGAGTCAGTTGGCTGCGCCGGTACCGGCGTTCGCAACGCAATTGCTAAGGTAAGGAGCAGGGACATGAAGCAGGGGAACACGCACACCGGTCAACATCCGCAAGCGTTTCGGAGGACAGTTAGCAAGACTGTAGGAGGCAACTACCTTCTCTTTCTACCGGAGAGGTATGGTGCAGACGCTCATCGCTGGCCGCTGATACTTTTCCTGCACGGCGCCGGAGAGCGAGGCGCCGCTCTCGAGCTTGTGAAGGTACATGGGTTGCCGAGGCTCCTGGATACACGGCACGATTTTCCATTTATTGTGGTTTCCCCGCAGTGCCCGCACGACGGCTGGTGGTCGAACGACGTGCTGAACGGCCTGCTGGAAGAAGTCGTATCGCGCTATGCGATTGACGAGGACAGGATATACGTTACGGGTCTCAGCATGGGAGGGTATGGAACCTGGAGCCTTGCCATCGAGTACCCTCATAAATTTGCCGCTATCGCGCCGATTTGCGGCGGAGGTATCCCGCTGCTGGCTTGCAGGATTAAAGATCTGCCGGTGTGGGCGTTTCACGGTGCCGAAGACGACGTCGTTCCGCTTACGGAGTCGGAGCGTATGGTCAACAGCCTCAAGGAGTGCGGTGGGAACGTGAAGTTCACCGTTTATCCCGACGCGGGTCACGATTCCTGGGCACCGACGTACGGGAATCCCGCGCTCTACTCGTGGTTCCTGGAGAATCGCCGCCGCGCGCGCTGACGGTGCGGTGCACGTTTCACTGCCACAACGGGTCGGCTCCGCGGCCTTCTATACGATGCCTGCCGTGGCAGTCCGTGCACACCTTAACGCGGCGGCCGATGAGATCCGCGACTGCGCCGTCGGTGTGAGCGGTGTGACATGTGGTGCAGGCTTCGTTCACCTCGGGGCGGTCGAACATCTTATCCGGAGGCGTTCGGTGATCCTCGTCGGCCATGTGAGCTTCGCTGGGACCGTGACACGTCGCGCAACCGATGCGGTGTGTTGCGTGCGTCACGACCAACGGCTCGCCGTCGAAGTCAAGGTGACATAGGAAGCACCGGCTGTTGTCGGCAGGGAGGACATTATCGCCGGACCGCCGTGGCGCCGCGCAGGCGCAAACGATGATTACGACCGCGCAGAGGATAGGTGTGAGCCGCCACAGTTGCTTCGTTCTTTGCATAACCGGCCCGGCCGCCCTCTCCGACACATTCGGGGGCGCGTCTGTCTCAGAGGGGCGTAATCGTTACCTCTTTGACCATGATCTTCATGTTGCGGAACTCGTCGCCTGCGTGCACCTGGAACCCGATAGCACCACGCGAGTACTTGTCCTCAGTGATGTCGGCAACCTTCGTTCCATTGAGCGTCACACGGATGCGATTTCCCGTCGCGCAGATCTCGACCTCGTTCCATCCGTCGCGGTTGAAAATAGAGTCGTCCTTGTTACGCGAGAGAAACGTGCCGGACCAAATGCCGCCGGTCATAGATTCCGGATGCCCCTCGAGAATGTCCATCTGGTACCCGAGTTCGCCCGCTGGTTTACGGAACCAGATACCGCTGTTGCCCGGGAATACCATCTTGAAGACCACAGTCAACCGGAAATCGCCGTACTCCCCTTCGGTCAGAAGGTCGCCCGGGCGGCCCTGAGCGTCCTGGCTGCCGATGAGAATGCCGTCCCGGACGATCCACGCGGCGTGTCCCGTCTGTCGCCATCCGGTGAGGTCGCGGCCGTTGAACAGGTGAATTGATTGTTTGGTACCTACACTGCGGCATTGGCAGGTCAGCATCGCGACAAGAACGATGCACATGAGAAAAGTACGGTTACGTTTCATCGCTCCTCCTCCTCGAGATTCTGGTTCAGACATACTGCCAGTTGCGAAGTCGCGCTCACAAACGCGCACCGGCGTATCGGTTTTGTTCTTCGCGCATCTCCCGGCAGCATTGCTCTATGCTCTGTTATCCTCGGTCCAGTTGCACCGTTCAGCGAGCGGCGAACCCCCCGTTTCCCGAATATCGTCCCACACATTGTCTGGCAGATCGGACGGCATGTCAAGCCCCGAGCCAAGCGGAACTGGAGTTGTTCGGCACCCTCAGATCCATCGCTTAACCCAGGATCTAACGCCACTTGACGCTTTTACCATGACAAGTGGTTTCTTACAAGCTCGTGCTACCGCTTCAGGGATTGACCCGCGCGTGACCTGGTTGATGAGCGGTTCGCGTGTTGCACCAAGTACAATCAGGTCGTAGCTCTGTGCTTCTTCGAGGATAGTGCCGACTACATTGCGACCGGCGACGACCTTCGCGCGAACCTGGTCGGGCGGTACGTAGAGTCGATCGCGATGCTCCCTAACAAAAGCTTCGAGGTCGAAACGGGTTGTTTCGGTTGCCACGCTGAACGCGACCAGTTCGCTTTCGCCCTTCTCGGCGAGTATGCTGGCCACTTCCAGCGCAAAAGCCCCGTTAGGTCCCCCGGCGAGTGGCACGAGGATACGTTTGAAATCGCCGTTGCTCCACTGTTTGAAGATCACGACATTGCACGGAGTGCGTTCGATGATCGGGTCGATGGTGCTTCCAAGTCTAAATTCATGCGCTTTCGGGAGGCCGTGCCATCCCATGATCAGCATGTCGGTTTCCTTCTCCCGAACCGCACTCACAATGCCGCGCGCCATGTTGCGGCAGTAGCGGACGGTTGTGCTGATGGGGAACCGCGGCAGAAGGTAAAGCATCGCTTCGACAATTGCTTCTTTGCCGCGCATCATGTACTCTTCAGCATCGGTCAGCGGGACCTGGTCGGGAACCTCTACCATGTGCAGGAGTTCAACTCTCGCTCTTTTGGCGCCGCAGAGCTTGTAAGTGTTCCGCACGAGCGCAAGCGCGTTTTCCGGGTTCGCCACAGCGACCATCACTCGATACTCGTCGCCCACCGGCGCCCGTTCTTCTTCGAACACTTGTATTTCGTCTTCCGTGGTTATCGCGTGGGATTTCGAGTAGAACACGTACACGGCAGCGCCGGTAACAACCCATGCCGGACCGATTATCCACGCGATCCTGCTCATTTCGTGGAGGTTCACCGCAAGTACCGCCTGACAGAGTATCGCCAGGATGGGGAACAGCGGGAAAAGCGGCATCACAAACCCGTATGACAGCTCGTCTCCCATATTAGTGCGGATCCGTATCACGCACAGGTTGACCAGGAAGAAGAGGAACAGGAACATCATGCTTGCGCACGATGCAACGTCCTCCGTCGGGAGCGCTCCTGCAACGATGAGGACTATCGCGCTCGTAAAGAGCAGCGCACCCCACGGCGTCTTTCGTCTGCTCGATATCTTCGAGAACACCGCCGGAAGCATGCCGTCCCGACCGAGCGCGTAGGAGGCACGCGCAGCGGAGTACACCGTAGCGTTCAGAGCCGACGTCGAGGAAAAGAGCACTGCCAGCGTTACAAGAAGCGGTCCGACGAACTCGCCCGGCATGAGTTTGGAGACTGCAGCACCGAATCCCGTGTCTCCAAACCGACCGATCCACTCCCACGGAGCAGTGTCAACTCCGGGTGATCCGGCTTTCACCGCGACGACTGTGGCGAAGGAAACGGCAACGTAGGTGAGCGTGACAATGTAAACGGAGTACAGCATCGCTTTCGGGATGTTGCGCTTCGGGTCGATTGCTTCGTCGCCCGCCTGCGCGATAACCTCGAATCCCTCGAACGCCACGTAGACGAATCCCATGGTCACAAGCAGCTTCGACCAGCCATACGGCAGAAATGGTCGAAAGTTCTGTACACGTGAGGGATCGGCAATAGCGACGGCAATACCGATAACCGCGATGGATATGACGAAGAGCATCTGTCCAAGCGTGAAGAAAGCACCTACTCGCCCGGTTTCTGACGCGCCCCTGTAATTCACGTACATGAAGAGCGCAGCAACCGTCACCGCGACGATCCGTCTCGCGACAACAATCGGGACCGGCAACCATTCGAGCAGCCCCAGTTGAGCGAGAAAATTCAGCGTGTACGTGGCGAACACCACCGCGTACAGGCTGCCGGCAACACTTGAGGCAAACCATTCCATCCAGCCCGCAATAAAGCTGGTACCTCGGCCGAACCCTATGCGGGCGAAGTTGTAAGCGCCGCCGGCACGCGGTATGGCGCTGCTCAGCTCCGCGAAACTCATCGCCGTGAGCAGCGCAATGACGCCGTTCAGCGCGAAAGTGAGCACCACGCCACCCGGGCCTACCTCGCGGACGGATATGCCGATCCCTATGAAGACGCCGGCACCGATCATCATGCCCAATCCCATCATGGTAATGTGGAAAAGGGAAAGCTCGCGGGAGAGTTCGGCGGTGATATGTTTCTTATCGGTCACCGCGCAGCTCCTTCACGATCTGTCGAGCCGAACGGAGACCCCGCTCGGCTATCCGGTTGATGGTGCGGCGGCTCCACAGAACCAGGTAGGTGATCAGGCTCAGAGCGCCTGCAACAAGCATCCATCCCAGTATCGCGTCGTTATCCATGATTTTCAGCTGCGTTATGCCACGCGGTATACCGATCGATCGCCATCGTTTGCATAGTTTCTCGGTTACGGTAGGAATTCGACCGTCATGATCCGCTTCTTGGCGATACTGAACGTCACCCACCCGTCGCTATCCATCGTAAGATCCCGTTCAGGAAGCTCCTCGAGTGTGACCACGCGCACCGTGCGCCACTTCGATCCGCGTTTTCGTGGGAGTGCGAATTCTGACTTGACCCGTTCCACGGGGGATTGAGTCGCTCCGGGCCCGGTTCGTCCGCCATTGAGCCGCAGCGACCCTTTGACAGTCTTGTCGAACGGGTTGAACAGCCTCACTATCCACCCTTCGCCGTTTTCGCTGCGTTTTATGGTGCTGATATGCAGGGTGTCGGGCTTCAGCTCGAGGAACGATTTGGTCATCGGCTCCGTTCCGTGGTTCGTTGGGCCAATCTGACCGGCCAGGAACGGAAGGTTGAAACGTTCCGCCGCCTGCCAGATGCCTGCGGCGACCCAGTCGCCGGTGTGCGGTAGTATGCCGTAACGGAACGAGTGGTTGCCGGGACATTGCGACCCCTTATCGAGTCGGCTGTAATCCGTCAATGCGGTGGTGACCCACACCTGGAGCGGGTAACAGCGCAGAAGCGAGATGCTGAGCGTCCGATCAGGATCGTCGTGCGCTTCGTACGCCTTCAACCCATCGTTGAGCAGAGCGAGACCGATCTCCCCGTCGCTCACATCTATGAACGAATTCATCGGCTGTTCAGTCGGTGGCTTCTCGTCATAGGGTGAGTAGTCCGGCGGCTTGATCGGTCGGGCCACGACGTCGAACTGGCTCTGGGCGGCCACCACGTCGGTTCCGATGCCCGTTGGAAACGAGACGCCGAGGTAATGGTCCTCCACCACGTTGTCGAGATCCGTGATCACCTCCACCCACGGCTGCCCGCGCCGGAGCGTCACGGTGTTCGTTATGGTGTACGGTTTCATCCGGTCGCTTCGCGACGTGCTGTCGGCTGCGCGGCTCTCAGGCAACGCCCACGATATCCTTACCCGGAATGACGTCTCCAGCTCGCCGTCGCTGATCAGAGCCACCGACGCGGTCTCGTTTCGTGTAGCGAAAACGGCGTCGTTTGGAGGGCTGATGTGCTCCCATGGGTTGCCGATATCGCCTGAATCCCGGAAGTACCCGAGTCCCTCGAAGAGATGCCCGGTCTCTTTGTGCAGAATTGTGAGGGTACCATTGGCATTGACCGTGACGGACAGAAACTCGTTCTCCATAGTCTGGGGCGCTGTCAGCATGCTCTTCGGCGCGGTGAGCGTGGCGTGTTTCACCGGCTTGACGCGGAACGTGCGATACCCCATGCCCGGCACGTCCTTGAATTCGACGTGCACATTGTACCGTGTCGACGGCAGGAAGTTGGCCACGTCGTTCGGGCTTTGTACGATACCGCGGAACGGCGACTCCTGCGTGCCGAACTGGCAGGCAGTCGTGCGCCCCTTCTCATCGATAATCTCGAAGCTTTCGCACTCCCAGTCGAGCGGGATGTCGATGACCGCGGGAATCACCTCCGACCTGCTGAAAGGGGCGGGGTTGTAAACGACGAGCGCCATATCCGTGGATGTCCATTTCGAGAGATCGATCGCACCTGCAACGTCGATCATGGCTCGTTCGAGCACGCAGGTGCTGATCTCGCGCGATTGGCGCGACCGGAACAGCATATCCTCGTGCACGATATCGCGGCTGCATCCCGCGATGGAGTCGTGGCCGTGGTTTTGCAGGAGCCAGTTGTAAGCAAGATCGATGAAGCTCTGCGGATAGGGCGCGCCGAGAAGGCTCGCGAACACCGCCAGAGGTTCCGCGTACCCGGTGATGGTGCGTTCGGTGCGGAAATTGTCCTGCTTCAGGTACGTTCGGGAGGAGATGATAGCGCCGAGCAACCCGCTTGTGCTACCCGGCGTGTGAGGATGACGCATCTCTCCTCGCGCGACAGGCCAGTCGGGCTGCTGGTGTTCGCGCAGGCCGTCCTGGAAGGCCTCGAACGTGCTGTGGAACACGTCCGCTGTGTCGCCTAACGCCTTGTCACAATCCTCGATCAGATGCACCTCGCGAATATCCGGACATGACGAATCGTGTCCTGCGGACCAGAACCGGTGCGGAGTGCTCCAGTCATGATCTTGCTCGCGGATGGCGCGCGCGGCGCTTTCCGCTATGTGCTCCCGGCGGTAGCCGAATTCCGGGTGAGCGTACTGGTAGTCCAGTTCGGAATGCGGTGCATCTATAAAGCGGAACGGGCCATAGCCGCGCTGCCAGGAGAGTTCGCGTCCATCCACGTCTGTGATATTCCAGTAAACGGGCCGCTGGATGAGGTACCAGACGTTGTACCGCGGACGTCGGCCCAGCCGCGTGCCGATAAGCTGCGATCCGTCCGGTCCCTCCCAGATGAATTCGGACTTCGGCGCTACAAGCGTGTTGACCCCGCGATAGAACGCGGCGACATCAATCCCAAACCCACGGTAGATTTGCGGCATCTGTGATATCTGTCCCCACGAGAACGGCGAATAGCCCGTCTTACTGATCTTGCCGAACCGGCGGGCGATCTTGTGCCCGAGCAGGAGGTTGCGAATAAGCGATTCGCCGCCTACACAGAATTCGTCCGGGAGACAGAACCAAGGTCCGATGAGAAGTCTGCCCTCGGTTACGTGTTTCCTGACGGTCTCTTCCCGTTCCGGTCGAGCTTCCAGGTAATCCTGAATCGGCAGCGTCTGGGAATCGAGGTGAAAATATTTGAAATCGGGTTCCTTTTCAAAAATATCGAACAGCATATCGAGCAGATAGACCAGCATGTACCGTGTGCGCTGCGCGGAATACCGCCACTCTCTGTCCCAGTGTGTGTTTGAGACGAAATGGCACTGAATGCGCCGGCCGTTGGATGATTTCGCTGCGGTTCCCGTGGCGGTCTTCTTTTTTGCCATGCTCACGTCGCTCCTCTAGTCCTTGATAGTATCGAGCACATCGTCAAACGTCTCACAATAATACGTGCACAGTGCCTTCGTACCACTCTCGATAATGTTGCCGCCGGCAAGACCTATCGTGGGGAATCCTGCCAGCCGGATCGAGCAGACGCCGGCACCGCTGTCCTCGATTCCGACGACCGAATTGCGCTCCTCGAACGGGATGCCGAGACCTACCCGGCACGTCTCGGCGTAGAGCCACGGATGCGGTTTAGGCGAGAGCTCGCCGAGCGTCCCGACGCTCCCTTTGCGCAGGGGGAACCCGGCGGTGATGATGGCGTCGTAGAACTCGCTCGGATCGTCCATTTCCATCGTACGGAACGCGGCCACGATCTCGGGCCACGCCTTTTCGTACAGTCCGGACGTCACAAGCCCGATCTTGATGTGCATCCGCTTCAGTTCGAGGAGAAACTCTTTCAACCCGGGTGCCGGCTTGAACGCGTCTTTCTTGCCGCGCCCCTGCACGATCTCGCGCATCTCGCGTTCCGTGTGCTCGAAGTAGTGTCTACGCGCCTCTTCCACCGTCTTGTCGGGGCAGTACTTCCGGATGCAGTGCTGAAGATGTTCCGAGACGCTGTGACCGGAAAGGTGCGGGAGGTCTGCCTCTTCCAGTTCAAACGTGGGATCGCCGAGCAGACTTGCGGTCGTCAACTGGATGATCCAGATCCAGAATTCCTCGCTGCGGACGCTCGTCCCGTCGAGGTCCATCAGGACAGCCCTGATGGGTTTCTCGAGCGCGACCGGACGTACCGGATAATATGCCGGATAGCCCATCGCGGACTTCACATAGGCCAGGCTGTGATCGCGGAATGCGATGAACTCAACCTTCCTGTCACCGGTGGCGGTTATGGAGACGACGCCGTCTTTCCCGACGCGGAACACGCCGTCGCTGCATTCCTGCAACGCGATGAACCCGGACGTTCGGGAGATAGGGCCGATACCCGGAACGTTCACGAGTGCGCTCACACGATGTCCTCTATCATCGTCTCCGCCTTGGAATATTCGCATTCCGCTGCAGACCAACACGGCGGTTTCTCCTGGTGTTGCCAAAGGGCGCGAGCCCTCCAAGCGGGACAAGCTCCTCCCACCGCTGGATCTCAGAAACATTGAATAGGTCAGGACGCCCCGCTGCTCTTGTTATCGCGTAAAGTCTATAGGATAGCCGACAAAATGGCAAGCCAGCGAGAGCGGCAGGGCCTGCGACATATTTTTAGCTTTTCATATCAGAGCCTGTCGTAGGGGAGGGTCTTGTACCCTCCCGCGGGAGGCCGCCCGCCACGGCGGATCTTCGACAAGGGCCTCCCCTACAAAGGAGGATTGATGATTCGCTCCCCGTTATTGCTGACGAGCCGATGCCATTTCCTGTGAGAAAGCTACAAAACCCCCTTTCATGTCGCACAACTGGCAAGCGGGTTGGGCGGGAGAGCTTTGTCAGATAGCTTTTCTGCCCGTAAGGCAGGCGTCTCGGTGAAGATGCGCCGTGGTGTCTCCGTCGTGGCATGGACGTCTTGCCCATGACATCACGGGCGAGACGCCCGTGCCACCTCGTGCTCGTGAGTAGGGAAGGGCAGAGCAAGCTCTATCCCTGCAATTCGGCCCGCGAGGAACGGAGCCATCCCGTACCAACGACATGTGTGTACTGTTACGGTGAGGAGTCGGCTATCCCTGATAACGTCGTCCACGCGCGGGAGACCGGTGTCCTGCCGGGGAAACGCTCGAACTCGACGTGCCCGTCCATATAGAGCACGTTACAGCCGCCGGGAATGTGGTTGAAGAACTGAATATCCTCGCCTGTGCCGGCGCCGATCTGGTCCATCATCACCCATATCTCGCTCTGCGACTTTGCCGATGCCGCGGGATTGTTGATATCAGTGATGAGGAACCGCTCGATACCTTCGCGTACGCGCCAGGCTGTACTGTCGCCGGCTTCGATATCCTGGTCGAAGAAAGCACCATTGGTTGGGTCCGTTCCGGCGCCCCACGCTGGGATATCGGTACTGATAAGTTCCCACATTCTCGCAAGAAACTGAGAGTTCAAATCGGCCACCGTAAACGGTTGTTTATTTGGGTCAGTGACACCGGGCGCCAGTAACACCTCGTCGGTGATCACCCACGGGAAGTAGTCATATGATTCCAGGCCGATCTTACATGCCGCTTCAACTCGCCAGGAACCGCTCCGAAGACCGTACGTAGCACCGGGATCGGACGGGCAGAAAATGATCTTGAGATCCGTGACGTATTCCGGATACAGCGCCGTCCCACAGGGAGCTAAACACATCCATCCTATAGGCTCCGGCACAGTGCTGTCCGGGCACTCGTACCGACGCCACGGTGGGAACATACCGTTCCATTCGTTCGCGTACATCTTGAAGATGAGACCCCACTGCTTCAAGTTGTTGGCGCAGGACGCGCGCCGTGCCGCTTCACGTGCGCGTGCCAGCGCCGGCAAAAGTATGGCTGCCAGTATACCGATAATCGCTATCACCACCAGAAGTTCGATGAGTGTGAAACCGTTCTTTCTCGACATGTTCCGGCACCTCCTTTCGAAAGGCAGATCCATCATGGCTCGCGCTCCATGACCGCAGGTTTTCTGCGAACACTAGTCGCCGCTTGCCCAGTACACGAGGTTGGCGAGGTACATGTTCACAGGAAACTCGTTGCTGGGATACCTTTCGAACTCGACATGTCCGTCCATGTACAAGACGTTGCAGCCGCCGGGTAGGTGGTTGAACTGGGACGTTGCTGTCGGCCTTACGTTAATGGAATCCCACATGACGGTAACTTCACTCTGGGCCATTGCAGTTGCCGCCGGATTGTTGATATCCGCGATCATGAACCGCTCGATACCTTCGCGCAGCCTATACACAGTATTACTGTCCGGCCCACCGTTGCCCTCGCCGGGAAAACCGGCGGCGGACATGTCGATATCCTGATCGAGTATCGAGTTGTCCAAACTGCCATATGCATAGACCGGCCCAATGTGGTACAGAGCGCCGAGTAACTGAGCGGGCACCTCGCACGAGCCGTATCCCAGGTCAGGTGCTGTCACGATAGTAGCGTTGTCGATGTCCGCCTTGTCGACGATGTATCCGAAGTAGAGGTAGCTGTGGTCCGGACTGGTCATATATTTCGCGTATGGACACGGCGTACCGCCCGGCACGTTATTCACGGTGCCGTTAATGATACTGAAGTTCTCGATCGTCGAAACATCCGACGGACACACCAGCACGTTCCAGTCGGTGAGGTACTCAGGGTAGACCGCGTACACGTCGAACGAGAAGTCCAGATCGGCGGCCATGTTGCAGCCGCTCACTGCTCCCGTACCGTCAACCATCCACGGTTCGGCTCCCTGAAGACGCGGGAACCGCCCCTCCCACTCGTTGGCGTACATTTTCAATATCAGCCCGATCTGTTTCAGGTTGTTGGCACAGCTCGCGCGTCTAGCGGCCTCACGTGCGCGCGCTAGCGCCGGCAGCAGTATGGCTGCCAAAATCCCGATAATCGCTATCACCACCAGCAGCTCGATGAGTGTGAATCCCCCTCTTTTCGTCATGGTATCTCCCTTTCCTCGTATAACAAGCCCCGAACATCGAGTTTGCCCATCACCTTATGCAAACAGCTGTACTTGCTGAGACACGATGAACTGTGCCACATCCAACCCTACCAGCGCTGGGATCCCGGCAGTCGCAGTCGTTGACCGACATGTAATATGGGGGTACGAAAAAGGCGCTGTTTCGGTTCCGCGACCGAAACAGCGCCTGCTTTTGGCACAGTTCACCATCCTGCGCCCGTGGCGTTAACCGGCGTGGCGGGATGCTTATCGTTCGGATATCTGAGGAACTCCACGTGCCCGTCTGCGTAAAGCACATTGCACCCGCCGGGAATGTGGTTGAACCGCATCGATCGGTCAGCTCTGTCAACCCTGTTCCCCTCAATGTGATCCCACATAACAGGCACCTCACTTTGCGCTATCGCCGTCGCCGCAGGATTGTTGATATCGCGGATGAGGAACCGTTCGACGCCCTCACGCAGCCGGTAGATAGTGTTGCCGCCGGCGTTGCCTTGCGCAGTTACGAGACCCGCGGGAAGATAAAGGCTGGTGAGCTTCTCGTCCATGTACGGCTGTAAGGCCGAGGGACCGCCAAGGCTATCCAGGTCGAGGTCATTGTCGTACGCTCTGTTGGGAGCGGGGTCGCCGGCGATCCGGAGCTGAATCTGAGCACCTTGCGAGGCGAAGATCATCGTCAGCCATACCGCCTCGTTTTCACAAGTCCACCCATAATAAAGGTAACTTCTCTTATCCTCGAACTTCCTCGGATCGAGCTGGCCGAAGATCACAGAGCCCGGAACAGTATTACACCATCCGCCCCCCGGACAATCGATAAACTCCTCAGGGCGACCCCGCGTGCTCGACGGACAGAAGAAAATAGAGGCATCCGTAAGGTATTCGGGGTATATGGCGGGCCCGTCGGGTATGGCTTTTGGATCGAAGTCGTCCGGATCATCCTCCTCGACATCGTCGCCGCAACGAGGGAACCGGCCGTCCCACTCGTTCGCGTACATCTTGAAAACGAGACCCCATTGTTTGAGGTTGTTGGCGCAGCTCGCGCGCCTCGCTGCTTCTCTCGCCCGCGCAAGCGCCGGCAAGAGTATGGCCGCCAGTATGCCGATGATCGCGATGACCACCAGCAGCTCTATCAGCGTAAATCCCTTCTTTTTCTTCATGATGTTATCCCTTTCGTCGTACAACAACCCTCAAGAACGGATCCGCTCGTGCATCATTGCGTAAAGTCTGATCATCACCCCCTTTCGATGACTGTAAGCTGCGTCGCGTCTTGCCAACGGACCGCGTGCTTATGGTTTTCGCCGTGTCTATGTAACGGAACTGGCGATGGTCGCCATGTACCAATTGACCGGGAAATCCTCGCTCGGATACCGTATGAACTCGACGTGACCGTCCATATAGAGCACGTTCGAGCCGCCGGGGACGTGGTTGAAATCCTGAATTGCCATGCTCAGCACATCCCAGTACACCGCCAACTCCGACTGTGCCACAGTGGATGCCGCCGGATTGTTTATGTCCGTAATGAAGAACCGCTCGATCCCTTCGCGCAGACGGTACAGCGTAATCTCGCCAAGGGCCGGATGGTCGATGGTATGGTCGCTCACGGTATCCATGAACAGCGGGGCCAATTGCGCTACGATCTCTAATACGTTTACCGAGTCGGGAGGCGCAAAACCGGGCCACCCTTCGAGATAGCGATTATCTTTCGGAAGAGCGTATCCGATATAGGTGTACGAGGAGTCGCCCTGGTCAGCGAACTTCCCGCACCCGGAGACCGGATCAATGTCCAGTTTACCGTACCGCTCGTCGCCGGGTACTGCCGCCGGTATGCTCTCGGAATCCGCCACCCAGTTACCGCCCTGCTCAGGTTCGAGCACGCCCTTGCCTTCAGGATCGGACGGGCAGATAAGCACGTGCGGGTCCGACAGGTACTCCGGATAGATGCTGGCTGGATTGGGCATCCAACACGGCTCGATACAGTATAGCGCTTTGGGCGGGAAGGCACCGTCCCACTCGTTCGCGTACATTTTGAACACCAGCCCCATCTGTTTCAAATTATTCGCGCAGCTTGCGCGTCGAGCTGCTTCACGTGCCCGCGCAAGCGCCGGCAACAGAATTGCCGCCAGTATGCCGATGATCGCAATGACCACCAGCAGTTCTATAAGTGTGAAACCTCGTTTTTTCCTCATCGCATGGTCTCCTGTTCGCCACATAACAAGCCTCAAAGACAGATCTCCTGGTACCGGTATTGTGTAGAGTTTGATCCTCACCCCCTCGGAAAAACCTTGAGTTGCCCTCTCCCACTATCGAAGAACCCGGTCCCCGACCTATCTGTAGTCTATCACGCATCGGCTGATGTGTCAATGGCAATGTGGCGCGGTCGTTCCCCATGAGACTTCGCGGTTTTCGTGCGTTGTTGCCGAGGAGCCATTTGGCGGAGGGACTATGGTGTTTTGCACAAACCGTGTGGGCGCACGACAGCTCGTAAGATTTCGGTTCACGCGCTCAACAAACCGAGATTGCGGCGCTTCGCTCCTAAGAAAATGGTGACTGACACAAGCCCGGCCTTCCCGCTGCGGGTGCTGACGGTAATACCGACAATAATCCGCCAGTGGCAGGGTCCCCGCGTGCTCAGCCCGCGAACGAGCCATCACAATGTAGCCTGAGGCGAGGTGGAGTGAACCCTGGGTCGCGCTAATTGCGTGCGGGAGCGATACGCCCTCGGTTCCTGAGGAGTACGGTCGCGAGGGTCCCGAGCCCGATTGCAAGAACCAGGGCGGCGAGCGTCCACGCCGCCGGCGCAAGTGTGCGCTGCCGCACCGGCGGGCTGGTGAACTCCGCAGGGCTGCTCCACGCAAGCTGCGAGCTGCCGACACCTGTGCGCAGCGGTACCACGCCGGCATCGTCCTCGTCGTCCCACATCATCGGGATGTCAACCCCCAGTGTTGCCGGCGGTCGCAAGCAGGTGCATTCGCCTGCGACCAACGTGATCAGCTCGTCCAATCGAGGCTCCGTGATATTGGTGCCTTCAAGCGGAGGCATTATCTTGCCACGTCCGAACGCCACGGCAACCCAGTCCGGACCCTGATCGCGCACGCCTGTAAAAGACAGAAGCACTCGTTCGCGCTCATCCGCACGGTCAACCCGCACTATGGACAGACCAAGCGGCAGAGTTCGCGACCACCGGCTCACGACGGCATCGAGCACAGGTTCTGCACTACCGGTGTCAGTATCAGTCCCCGGAACGTAGAGCAGCACCGCGAGTTTCCGGACGACCTCCGCCCGAATCCGCTCGCGGGCGGGAGAGGTCCGTATCGCCTCGAAATCGTCGGATGTCGGACCCGGTTCCCAATGGTCGATGTAAAATCCTCGCTGCTCCAGGTGGCGCGAACCGGCCAGCACCACCACGGGCAGCGAAGGGGGAGCGGAAGGTATGCCGTACTCGTCCCATCGGACTTCCGGATCATCGGCAACGACATTGACGAGCTCGACGTTCAGGCTCGCGCCACGCGTTTCGAACCAGCCTGCTAACCGGTCGTGTAGCGCCTGTCCCGCCGGATCGTCTGCCTGAGCCATGATGCACAGCCGGTGGACGTCGCGGGGCACACCGAATGCCGCATCGCGCACCGTGAGGTCGTAGCACGCGACCGCGCTCGCGGGAACCAGTGCGGCCTGCAGCAGCAAGACTATGAGGAGGGTCTCTACTGTCGTCAGTAATCTGCCGTGCGAATGCTGGTAAGGGACGGGCTGATCGCCCGAGCGACCTTCCGTTCTCGCAGAATTGCAGTTGATTGCGTAGAACAATAACCTACTCCTTGACTTCGTTTAGACCGTCTGACGACACGCCGGCCACGGGCGTACCATGGCCATTTTGCCCATGAGATGACGGAAACGCGACGCCACACGTTCCAGACCTCGTAGGGGAGGGTCTTGTACCCTCCCGACGGGAGCCCGCAAGGGGCTCCCCTACAACGGGACGCCCGTCCTACTCTTCTTGGTGTCTTCAGTCAGCGCACGCGCGTCAGGTCAATCGGTTTGTCCGCAGCATCGGTCAGACGCGCGCTGAACGCCCATGCTGCACCCATCTGTGTGATCTTAAGTAAGATCTTGTTAACCCCTTCCTTCGCCGAGACCCTGAACGCGTCCTGATCAGGGGCGTACGCTCTGCCGCCGTCGAACCTGCCGATTTCCTTCCCGTTGAACCAACATTTGAACCCGTCGTTGCTACCGATCTTCAGCGTGAGCTCCCGATCTTCCGCAAGGGCGACCTCGGTGTATGCGTATGCCGCGACGTTTTCGCGGGGACCGTATATCCTCGCGAGGTCAACCGTTCCGTTCGGGCTTTCCGTGACGTACTCGCGCCACGTGGACGTCTTGTCTCCGACCTTGTGCGTTCGAGAAACATCAACGTCCGGCTCGTTGACGAAGACCGCGTCAATATCGCTGTCATCGGACCACGGAACGGGCCCGATGAGCGACCACCTCGTCACGCAGCCGGATTGCGCCGCCCCGTAATCCACTTGAGCTCCGAGCTGCTCAAGGCTTGCGATTATCAGCTCGCGGGCACGCGGGCTGTGCACGTCGCGCAATTCTGCTCGCAGCAACCTGACGGCCGTCCGTCGGCCGTCGGGGCCCCGTTCAGCCATGTTCGTGATGCCGTTGATGTGAGCTTCCAGAGCGGCCGCGCCGCCGAAACAGGCGATGTTACCGTTCTCCATCACGACGATAACCCGGCCGTCGCGGTCGATTAGTAAGCCGCCCGGCACCGCCGGTGACGATAGCTCCTGGGTCCATTCCAGCGAGCCGTCGTGCGGGTCCAGGCACTCCACCGTCCACCGTGATTGCAGCGCGCGAGGTACCGGCATCTCGCACACGGCTATGATGGAGTTGCGCGCTAAGGCCAGGGCGACCGTGTCCCTGTCTCTCAAACCGCGAGCGATCCACTGTCGTTCCGGTCGCCTTCTCGCATTTCCTTTCCTCAGGCACTCATCGACCTTGCTCGCCTCGCTACATGTGGGCGGTGTGTACCGTCCATCGACATACACCATCCTGTCGTCATCCCACGCAGGGGGAATCTTGCCCTGATTCACCGTCATTATCGGGCGAGCTCTCTTGGGCGTAATTCTAAAGACCGAGAACGTACCCGGGTTGACCACATTCTCGGTCGCGGAATAGCGCAACCTTCCTCCGAGCACAACGTAGTTGTCCATGAACACGCCGATCTCTTCGCCTCGGTTGGCTCGCGGCGAACCGTTTCCGGGGCTGTCGCCCACGTACTCGCCGGTCTCGCGATCGTACGAGGCCGGGGAGATCACGTTCCCGCCGGGCATCCACAAGCGCCCGTCCGCTATCGTGAGGGTTCCCTGAGCTGACACCCCTTTACGCAGCTCCTTGTCGAGATGACCCGAGCTGTTGTTCTGCCACTTGATCCTGCCGCTGACGGCATCGAGCGCGTAGACGTACGTGCCGTCGTAGTCAATGATCCCCGCGGCAGCGTAGGCTAGGCCGTCCTCGACGAGCACGCCGGTGTTGACCGGCCAGGTCGAACAGAGCGAGCCGTATACCATCATCCGCCGGTCGACGGGTGCCGCACGGAACCGCCACAACAACCTGCCGGTGGCGGCTTCAAGCGCGTATATATACCCGTCGCCCGAGCCGACATAGGCACGTCCGTTCCAGATGGCGGGCGGCTGCATAATCGGTCCTGCTGTCATGAACCGCCATTTCAACGTACCTGTGGCGGCATCGATCGCGCGAACCGTGCCGTCGTCGCCGCACAGGAAAACGAGACCGCCCGCAGCTACCGCCGCGCTCGGGTTGTTCGAACTGTCAGGTCGGAACTCCCACAGCTTGACCACCTCGTCCGGCACGGTGGCTCTGGAACTGGCGCTGCGAGCGTTGTTGCCCCGGTACGTCGGCCAGTCTTTGGACGACATATCGAAGGAGGCTACACGGCGAATGTTGCCATCTCCGAGTTCCAACCGGTCGGCATCCGTCGCGTCGGCTTCGAATACAAAATCGCCCGCCGAACACATAGTTATCGTTCCCATCAGGGAGAGGTTGCAGTCGCACAGCCACGGTCCCATATAGAGCAATCCGTTCGCAGCTATTACCCCGTCGTTGCACGAGGGACGAATGGCGCCGTTGAAGAGGACTTTCTTGGATGCCCGGTCGTATCGGGTCAGCCCTTCGGGCCACCCACGACAGAACAGTGAGTCCGGCGTCGCCGTCAGGCGCGCACACGAACGTTTCTTGAATCCGAGGTCCTCCAATGTCTCCCCCGTCAGCGGGTCGAGCACCTGCGTGCTTCCCTCTCGACCGATCCCGACGAGCAGGTTGCCGTCCAGATACAGCATGTTGGGATTGTTCGTTGTCTTGCGTCGATGCCAGAGGTAGCTGCCGTCTTTCGTGGAGACGGCAACGACGTTCATCCTGGTCTGCGCTTCGTAACAGAGCACCTCCGGCGTGTACAGGCAGAAGCAGGTCGTGCGAAATCCCGGCGTCGAAGTGAGCCCCTGGCCGGGTTCCTCGATAAGCGCGTTCACCTTGGGGTCGCTGCTCGCCCACAACAACGTGCCGG
>Ga0180433_10004357_pt1 | contig 19951 bp, 20 predicted proteins | sample SS_ome_8_FD_132980 | JGI IMG/M metagenome (GOLD analysis project Ga0180433, IMG submission 132980) | Hypersaline lake sediment archaeal communities from the Salton Sea, California, USA - SS_1_D_1 metaG | ecosystem: Environmental > Aquatic > Non-marine Saline and Alkaline > Hypersaline >... | reverse complement strand
TTTTCTTTTTGTTCTTCCTCCTCTTCGTTTGAATTTTACATTAAGATTTTTTCCACATTCTTTCTCTAATTCATCTGGCATTTTTTTTCCAAATGAAAAAAACTCTAAATAATATATCTTGGTTTGCACTGGTTCTTGTGCTACTGCTTCTAACGCTCCTTGAGGATTATATCTCCATGTATAAAATGGTAATGTTTCTATTTTTGATCCTCGGAATATAAATTCACTATATGGAGGTAATAAAACTTCATTTTCTCTTATTGAATCTTCCAAATTTTGAGGATATTGTATATCTTTTTTAAATAATGGTGCATATTTAAACTTATCTAATTTAGATTCTGGAACTAAAAAATGTATCATTGCTCTGTCTGCCGCATTCTGAAATCTTAGAGCTGTATCTCTCGATAAACTTGTTGATATAAAAGTTGGTAAACTCCATTTATCATTAGGTGATAAATTATCTAAATTGTATTTTATTATCATCTTATATGATCTTATTCCACTATATAAATTCATATCTTGTACAACTCCTAATTGCTTTGCATTCGGTAGAGAGAAAAATATTGTATATAACTTTATTGCATTCTGTATTATTTCTTTTAATATCATATCAGATGTAATCTCTCTATCTTCTGGTATATTCTCTAAAATTTGACTTATTATTTCCTCTAGTTGTTCATCAATTACATTCCATATTGTATTAAATTGTTCTAGATTTTTATAATAGTTCAACAATAAAGTCATCACAATTGTCTTATAATCTAATGGTAAACTATTACTCTGGCCAGCATTTAAGTTATCAACATATAGAGATGCCATATCATCTGGATCTGTATCATGTGTATATTCTCCCAAAGTAGACGTACCCTCTATCCCTAGAGATTGTCTTGTAGTAGGCCCTTCTCGTTGTTGTAATCCTGAATATGATGGAAAAAATGACATATAATATATCTCTATAATTTTTATTTTTATTTAAAATATTTAAATCAAAAAATTATTAATATTTTGATTTAAAACCGTCTTTATATCTTTCTATAATATGTCTAAACGAGCTGGATCTAATCTCTCTGTATCTAATCCAAAAATTCTTAAATTTTTTCACGAACATCAAAATCTTGATTTTGAAGAAACTGTTCTCACTTTTGTTGAAATTATGGAAAAACTTTCTGATTCTATGAATAATTCTATTAATAATTCACTCATTACCGACATTCTCTCTAATATTAAATCTATGAATTCTAAAATGGAATCTATTGATCAAAATGTTAATCGTTATCAAACTGAATCTATCTCTAATCTCTCTTTAAAACTTAACGAATTTAAACGAGAATATATTGAAGATCTACGACTTGTTCTCACTTCTAATGTTGCCGATAAAATCGAACCTCTAATGAAAGAACAACTCTCTAATCTTTTTGATAAAACTGCTTCTATTATTCCTCAACATAATAATGAGATTAAACAATCTATTCAGCAATCTATGGAACTTCTATCTAATTCTCTTACTCAGGAAACACAAAAACTACTGCAAACTTCTATTACTCAACAGTCACTTAATAAATTTATTTCTGATGTTGAAACTAAATTATCTTCTACTTTTCATAATACTATCACTTCTACTGAACAACGATTAGATTCTAAAATTTCTGATATTGGAGAGAAAACCACTTCACAATTATCTTCTACTACTTCTCTCAATACCTCTGTCTCTGAACTTCTTAAAAAATTAGAAAATTCTTCAGCAAAAGGCAAATTGTCTGAAAATATTCTAGTCAATATTCTACATTCATTATATCCTGCTTCTCAAATTGATCACGTAGGACAAACTAAAGAAACTGGTGATGTTATTATTACTAGAAAAGATAAACCTAAAATTCTTGTTGAAAATAAAGATTGGAGTAAAAATGTTGTACAAGAAGAAGTCAAGAAATTTATTCATGATATTGAAACCCAAAAATGCTGCGGCATTTTTCTCTCACAAAATTATGGTATTGCTAACAAAGAAAATTATGAAATTAATATCCATGATGGAAATGTTCTTGTCTATGTTCACGAAACCAAAAATGACCCTGAAAAAATTAAAATTGCCATTGATATCGTTGATCATATTAAAGAACAATTAGATGAATTAGATAGTGATCAAGAAGTTGACTCTATTTCTAAAGAAAAACTTGCCTCTATTAATACTGAATTCCAATCTTTTGTATCATCTAAACTATCTCTTATTAAACTTGTTAAAGACTTCAATCAAAAAGCTCTACGTCAGATTGAAGACATTAAAATTCCTTCTCTTGAAGAATACCTCTCTACTAGATTTGCTACCTCTACTAGCAAATATGTTTGTGAATTTTGCGGATTTACAGCAAAAAATGCTGCAGCTAAAAGTGCTCACCTTAGAGGATGTTCTGTTAAAAAATCACAATTATTTAATGATAATGCCACTGTTATTACTATTGAAAAATAATACTTTACTAATGTCTCTTTTTACTTTTTCTTCTTGTTTTTTTTTGACCTCCTTTTTTTGTTTTTTTTTGACCTCCTTTTTTTGTTTTTTTTTGACCTCCTTTTTTTGTTTTTTTTTGACCTCCTTTTTTTGTTTTTTGTCTTTCTACATTTGCAGCAAGAACTAATGGTAAAGTTTCTCTTGGTACATTTTTTACCTGTTCTTGTAAATATTTATTTAAAGGTTTTATAAAACGTGATATTATATCTATTACTCTCCACTTAACCCAGATACTTTGCTTCTCATAACTTTCACCATATAAAGCTATATCGCTTGGATGAAATGGTGGCACAAATATGTTTACATTTTCTTGACTTGGTATAAATTCTTTTATCGCATTTAATATTTCTATCTGTTTTTTTTCTCTATATAATTCTTTACAAGAATATTTTTTACTTTGTGCGACTATTAATTCTTCAACATTTTCTAATAAATCTTCTACTGAATTATTTATGTATCTAATATCTGCTGAATCACTTCCTACACCAAAAAAATGTTTATTACTTTTTACTTGATTACAACATTTATGCGATGGTGCAAATGAATAAAATGGAACTAAAAACCCTGAATGTTTATAATTTTTATAAAACCAAGGTAGCCATTTAGAATCTTCTGGTTTATCTCCAATAAACTGGCTTGGTGCTTTATCTCTGATTTGACTTTTTGGATCACCACTAACACCATATAAATCTAATCCTATTGCTGATCTACCAAATAATACTTGGCTACCTGCATCTATTACATGTTCACATTCATATGCACAACTTATATATGGATCTGTTATATATCCTCCACATAAGTAACACTTTAATAATTCACAATCAGGTACATCGTGTTTACAACCATCTGTTGGTAAATCTCTTACATAAGACGGCATTATTGTAAGACCACGACCATCATCATTATCAGGACTTGGTGTACTAAAAAATACTCTTTCATTACCCCAACTCCATGTTTTGCACCAATGATCTGCTGCATCTTTTAACTGGTTTTTCATAACGTCTGCTTTAGCTCGAGCTTCTGAGTCTGATAGACCACTACCTTTATACTCTATATAATACATTTCCTCTAATTTATCATAAATTACAGGTTTTTGACGTTTTAAAGCAGAAACCATTCTATCTATTCTTTTTATTCCAGCAGCACAAGATTCTTGCCTTGCTAATAAATCTGCTGATTTCCAATAACTATCAAATTCTAGTATTTTCTCTCTATCATCTATTATTTCACTATCATCTTTTTTTATACGTTTTTGTTTCTCTTCTTGGGTAAAATTTCCATATTCTGGATCATTCATAATATATATATATATGATTATTTTAATTTCAGTATTAATTCTAGTCTTAGCAAAATTTTTTTTCTCATTTTTATTTGTGAAAATATTAAAACAGCCAACAGAGTTGGCATGTTGCGAAGCAACTGTTTTAATATTTTCAATTTGTATATTAATGTCTGTTGACATTAGTATTTCTAACAAAACACAAACTAATTGTAGTGAAATTATTAGTAAATTACTTAAATCGGGTATTGAAGCAAGAGTTATCGAAACCACTTCTATTTTTAATAACCAAATTGAAAAAGGTTGCCTTATTACTGTTGGTAAAGAATATTCTGATCAAAAACGCTTATCACATCTATGGGATATTATATCTCCTGACTATTCTTGTTCACATATTAATATTAAAGATAAATTTAATGGATGCATATATGACTACTTTGCATACAATAATAAACTTATTTATAAAATACTTGAAACTGATGGACGATCTCTATGCCCACATAATAAATAATTTAGGAAAATCAACATTTTAATAAAAAATTTATTAAAATAGTTTTTTATTTTATAATGAGTGCTGAAAATCTTAATTCCGGTGAAGCAGAAGCTCTCGCTAATGCTCGTCTTGGCGATCTTCGTAAAAAAGTTAATGCTGAATCATGGTCTCATAATATGGAAAAATTAATGAAACAATGGGGAGAGAAAGCTGCTGGTCTCAGATTTATGCACGCCCATTCTGGAGGACAGTGGAAAGCATTTGCTAATAAACTTGCCATTACTGGTATTGTTGTAACTGGTGTAGCATCTACTTTATCACTTATTGCTACTAGTGTTGACGATCAAGATGTAAAAGATGGTATCTTATTTGGTGTTGGTGGCATTGGTCTTGTCTCTACACTTGTACAATCCTTCAAAAAATTCTACAATGCCGAGGAAAAAGCTGCCGATCATGGATCAGTATCTAAACAGTTTGGCTCTTTCTACAGACAGATGACATTACAAATGGGTATGTCTAGAGAAGACCGTGATCCTGCTGATGTTCTTACCAGTTGGGCTCTTAAAGAATATGAACGTTTACAGCAAGAAGCCCCTAATCTCAGCGGTAAATCTATTGCTCTCTTTAAAAAAACTTTCACAAATAAAGATCAAGCAGTTCCAGATATTGCAGAAGACGAATTTGTAATTAAAGTTTACAAACCAATGAATGATGTTGAACTTCCTGCTGTTAATGTTAAAGTTCCAAACAAAGATGTCACTCTTGAATCTGATGCTTGCGAAAATGTCTAAATAGAGAGAAATCCCTTAAACTCCAGCCCAGCCTAGCAAACAATAGCAAGCACCCCTTTTAAATAATAAAAAAATATTAATTTATATTTTTATTATTTAAGGGGTTTAAGGGGTATCCCCTTAATTATTTATTCTTTATCATTTAGATAAGAATTATTGCATAGTTTCTTGATTACTTTTTCTTCTCTCTTGTTTTCTTTTAAATTATCTGTTGCATTTTTTACTAACTTCATATATTCTTTTTGTAAATTTGGATCTTTTTCCCAATTTGGATGTTCATCTGTCCATTTTTTCAAATTTTGCTGTTGAACTTTGCTAATTTTTTGCAATGCTTCTTTTAATTCTCGATTTTCTCTATCTAACTTCCATCCTACTTTTTCTCCATCATCATCTGATTTTATATATACTATTTCTCTTTTTACATCAGTACAATGGATCGGTCTCTCATGGAGAGAAAGTTTATTCATATTCTCTATAAATATATCTGATACTCCTTCACTTATACCTTTATTTTGGGTTGTCAATAAATTCGATAATGATACTTCTATCTTTTTTATAAATTCATTCATTGTTATCGCATCTTTACATTCCTCATTCAAAAATATATTTATATTAAACTTATTTTTATTATTTATTATATTATTATTATTATTTCCCACTTTTGGAATCAAATCTGTAACCTGACTCATCAAATCATTATTTTGTTTCATCATTTTTAAAAACATCGCTTTATAATCTATATTTTCTGCATTTTCTACATAATTACATTTTGTCTGATGCTTATGCAGCCCTTGTCTATATTTATACTTTTTACCACAACTACATTCAAATATATTTTGCGATTTTTGCGATTTTTCTGTCATCCATTTGTCATCCTGTAAATGCTTCGCTGTCAAATTATGTTTATTAAAATCATTTTTATTATTCGTAGAATAGTCACATTTTTTACAACAATATTTTTTTACGATTTTTTGCGATTTTTTGTCATCCATTTGTCATCCATATTGGATGACGCAAAAATCGCTTTATATTTTTTTTAATAAAAATACAAAAAAATGGTTGGTCACAAATAATTTTTATCATTTTTAAATTTAAACCATTATGGTGTAAACTCATTTTTCTGTTTTTTTTCGATTTTTTTTTAATTCTCATTTTGAATTTTTAAAAAATTTCTATCAAAAATCTAAAAATTTCATTTCACTTTTAAAAACGCAAAAAAAAAAAAATTTTCTTTAAGTTCAAAATATATAAAATATATATATATATTTATATTTGTAATATATAATATGAAGACTAAAAAAATCAGAAGAACTAATAGAAGAACTGATAAAAAAAACTAAAAAATATAATAATCCTATTATTAGTTTATCTAATTTTCTCTCTACACTAAAAACTAGCAAACATCAAAAATGTAATATTTCTGAAAAATGTGATTCTCCTAACTCACATAAAGCATCTGTTCGTTACATACAAGAATTAAAAAAACCTAAATATATATCTAAATTAAAATCTACAAGTATATCTTAAAAATAATAAATTACATTTAAAGTAATTAATTAGATTATTAGGCTATATATATATGGAACAGCCTTACATTTTTGATGGAATTATTTATACTTCTGATAATACATCTAGTTTACCACCAATTACTGTAAATATTAATAATAAACGTACTCGAACTCCTTCGCCAATTTTAAAAGTTAACAAACGAAATAAATTGCAATTACCCAATTTAATTATTAATAATGTTTCTAATCTATTCAAAATAAATACTGTTAAATCTAAAAAAAATAAACTAGAAACATTTCCAGTCATCTCTATATCAAAAAAAATTAAAACTAATTAATTTATTTTAATATTATATATGCAACCTACTAAACTTGATTACAAAAAATTACGTAAAGGTTTTATTATTCAATCCTTAATATGGGCGACTATTAGTACACTTGCAATTGAAGTTCGACGCTCTATTTTTCTAGTAAACAAAAACCTATAAAATATAAACATAATACTCTTCAAAATACTATTAATTATATACTTTTTACATTAAGAACAATTTTTTATAATATTTCGTATCAACTTAATCTTTTAAATCAAAAAGATGAAGTTCCAGAATATGTAAAAGCATTATACACTTTTACTATATCATTTATTTTATCTTTAGGAGTATATCACTTTTTTTAATGTTATTAGGTTATAAAGATATTTATAAATACTTTTTTGGTTGGACTGAACCTAAAGGTATTCATGTTAAAAATAATAAATAATTAAAGATCTTTAATTATTGTTCTAGTTCTAGTTACTCCATTTTTTTTTTCAGTTATAGTTTCTATTACTTTTCCATCCATTATTTTAATTGATTTTGATGTAAATGTAGTCTGCGATGGTAAAGGAGATATATTTATATTAGATACTTCTGACATTTTCATTTGACTAAACATTGTTTTTAATAGTTCTTCTGGAGTTATTTTTCTTATATTATTATTAATATTCATATCATCTGGTTTCTTATTTATTATATTATGATATGCTTCAGAAATTTTTTTAAATTTTTCACTTGCTTCTGGTGTATTATTTTTATCTGGATGATATTTAAGTGCTAATTTTTTATATGTACTTTTTACCTCTTCTTCTGATGCATTACTATTTAATCCTAAAATTTGATAATTTTTTAACATTTATATAAATATTAAATGTAATATTTAAATTATTTAATATTTATTATCGATTACTATCTATTTAATATATTTAAGGTAAATTTCCAAATGATTCGGTAACATTAGTACCAACTACTAATGTACCTGCACGTCCTGGTCCATCACCAACAACATTTGCAATACCTGTTCCTCCAGCATCTGGGATTGCAACTGTAACTGGTGGAGTAACATTTACTGGAGCACTTTGACCAACAGTATTTACTAATACTTTATTTGTAACTGGGGAATAATGTTTACCATGAGTGTAATAGCTAAATGGAATTGGTCTTGATGCTGAAGGGGTACTTCTAATAGGCATTGCTGGCCAAACCTGATTCCAAGCATTAATACTTAATTGCATATTTGTTCTTTGTTGAGCATTTACACCATCTGCTGGTGTACGTGTCATTCCACCGGTTGTACCTACACCAATACGTGATAACTGATTAGCCATATTAACAGGATATATTGGTGATGGCATAACTCCTGCTTTCCAAGCAGGAATAAATGAATTGCCGGCATATGGTGCTGCATAATTTGAAACAGCACCATTAGTCCACTGATTTAAACCTACTCGTGATACTATTCCTGCTTTTGAATTACCGCCAAAATATTCTCTTGCATTTTGTTGTGTAGATACCATAGTACCTCTAGCATATCCAACTGAACTAGGATTTCCTTTTGCCATTATATATATATGTTAAAGAAAATAATAATAATTTAATATTGATATAATTGTTCTAGTACTAAATTAAATGCCCAATCTTGTCCATTTAAATTTACTAAATTTCCTCTACTGTTTCTTAATGATATCTCTAAACGATCAATTTTTACTGGTCCAAAATAGTGACGCTCTCTAAGACTGCTCTCACTTAGATCTATTTTTGTATTATTTTGAAATGGTATAGATGCTAGTATATCTTTTATATTTGTAATATCATATAGTGATTCTTGTTGTTGTTTATTATTAGAATTAATTTGATTTAAAGAATAAATTTGAGATTGAGTTAATTGCTGTGGCCAACTTGGTACAAATATTTCTGTGTCTAATTTTGTCACTTTATTTTTAACACATATTATATCAGCACTAAGATCTAATATTTGATCTTCTAATTTACTTTTAGATGACCATGTATTAGTTTTATATGATGGTAATGGAAATATTACTTGTTTTTGTTCGGCTACTGTAATCATTCCCTCTGCAGCTCTATTTTGATTAAAATCATTCACACAAATAAATAGATATTCTGATGCAATTAAATTTAATGGAACAGTCGCTATTCTATAATAATTACAACTATCAACATCTACTGGTGTACCAGAAATATTATTACCATCTCTATATAAATTTAATAATCTATACATATCATTGGCATATTGTTGCATAGTATAACTTAAAACAAATAATGGATTAAGTGTATCGGGGAAAACTACACTTCCACTACCGTCTATATTATCAATCCAAACAGGTAATTCCACATTTGAAGCTTGTCTAAATACCGGTGTTATATTTCCATCTAAACTAGGTAATAAAGTATTTATTTTACTTAAAATTATATAAGCATCTTTACTACTAGCTTTTGTTAATACAATAGATAACTCACTTCCAAATCTATTAGTATTTAAATATATAGTATTACCATTTGTATCTATACGATTTTCTATTCTATAGCCACTAATATATCCTAAATTATTTGTATATGTTGCACTTTTACCACATCTAGATTCCAATGGCGGAGCACATAATGAACAATCACTAAAGTTATCAAATGGGGAAAATGTATCTCCTAAACCTACACGTTTATAAAAAATTAGTTTAATATTATATTTTACATTAGTATTAACAAAAACTATTCGTGGTGATAAAGAGAGAGGGTCTGCTAAATGTGCTTGTAAACTCATAAAACAACCACCTATAGATATATCTGCACTTGCACAAGGATTTCCTGGGTCCCAAACCACGGCTGGGTCAGCAGATTCGCCTGGTCCTAATAATGGATATTTAGAATTTCCTTGACATCTTCTAATATCTAAATTTAATTGATTAACATAATCAATTGGGGTTTTATAACTTCCTGGTGTTAAATTTACTCTAGTACAACAAGATACATCTTCAGCTTCATTAAAATTATCCCAATTTACTTTATCTAGATCTTTTTGTGTTGTTAATATCATCATAACATTATTACCATATAATGGATCAAATGTATATATTGAATTTGGAATATTGAAAGATTCTACTCGCATTGAAACAATATTGTTTATTGGATTATTTAAATTTATAGTAAAATTTGCTGATGTACTGTTTGAAGAAAAATTATTTTCAAAAGGTATAGAATTATAACGCTGCGTACTATTTATTGTAATGTAATGTTTTATTACTTGTCTTAAAGTTGGATTTAGTGAATCTTGTATAAAATTAACTGGATGGTTATTATTTATACCTAATTGTTTTTGTGACATAACTTGTCTAACATTATCATCAAAAATACTTGTTGTATGTCGTCTGTCTGTAATTTTTGATTTTTGATTTTCATTTACTGGATCACGATATAAATTGCTTAACCATTTTTCAGCTTCAACTTCATCATCTATATCTCTATTATCATCTTTTTTCATTAAATTTTCTAATACTTTTTCTTTAGCATCATGAAAAAATTGAGCTAATTTATAATCTTTACCATTTAAATATTTTCTAATTAATAGTGTAAATTTTTGATTAATTATCTCACTAGAAGAATCATGAGGTATTTCTGCTATATCTAATATTTCATTATCTGTATAATCATCAATATCTAAATTTACATTATTCATAATATAAATTATATAATTATTACTTTTATTTTAAAGTAATAATAATATTAATAAAAAAAAATTGATTTTTAGTAATTTTAATATTATTAATATACTACATAATGAGTAAAACTTGCGACATCTGCTGCGAAAATTATAATCAGAGCACTCGTGCTAAGATTACTTGTGAATATGCAGACTGTCAGTATAGTGCTTGTAAAGCTTGTACAAGAACTTATCTTGTTGGAACTACATCAGATCCTAATTGTATGAATTGTAAAAAAGTATGGTCTGATCAATTTCTTGTTAAAAATTTAAATAGAACATTTTGTGAAAAAGAATACCGACAACATCGTAAAGAACTACTTGTTGATCGAGAATTGAGCAAACTTCCAGAGACAATGATATTTGCCGAACAAACCAAAAAAATTAGACGTGAAGAGGAAAAAATTGCAGAAATTCAAACAAAAGTTTTAGAATTAAATAAACAACTTAAAGAACTGAGAGTAGCTAATGCTGTTCACTGCAATAATATACATCATATTAGACATGGTACAGATAATAGCGATAAAGAAACTGAACGTCGTAAATTTATTATGAATTGTCCACACGAAGGCTGCCGTGGTTTCTTGTCTACTCAATATAAATGTGAGTTATGCGAGAATTTTACTTGTCCTCATTGTCTAGAAGTTATTGGAATTTCAAAAGAGATTCCACACACTTGTAATCCTGATAATGTCGCAAGTGCAGAATTTATTAAAAAAGATTCTAAACCTTGTCCACAATGTGGAACTAGAATTCATAAAATTCAAGGTTGTAGTCAGATGTGGTGTACACAATGTCATGTAGCATTTGATTATAATACTCTTAAAATTGATACTGGACGTGTTCACAATCCAGAATATTACAGATATATGCGTGAAAATAATCTAAATGGAACCGCCCCACGAAATCCAGGCGATCTTGTATGTGGTGGTATTATTCAACTATATCAATTAACCCGTACTATTCTACCAATAATTAAACAGGCGATTATTACCAGTAATCCAGATAAGATTGCAGTTGATAATAATACTGAATATGAAATATATTATAAATATCTTAATGATATTCATAGAATTATTTCACATATTGCATTCTATCATTTACCAAGAATTAGAACTAATGTAAATACACTAGAAAATAACCGTAACCTACGTATTAGTTATATCTTAAGTGAAATTACTAAACAAGAATTTGCTGATAAAGTTTATAGAAGTGATATTAAGAGAAAACGTGAACGTGAACTACTCCATATTTATGAATTATTAAATCTTGTTGGTACTGAAAATTTCAATACTCTCTATAATGATTCTAGAGAATTAGGGAGTAAACGTAAGATTACTCGAGATGAGGCCTCTAAATTTCTAGAAGCATTAGACGAAAAAATTAAAGTATTAGATAATCTAAGAGATTATACAAATAAACGCTTTGCTAAAATTTCAGTTACATATAATTTAACAGTTCTTAATATTAATGATGTTTGGCAACTAGAAAAGAAGAAATATAATGTTTCTGAACTAACAAAAGACTAATTCAAATAAATCTTTAATATAATTTAAATATTTATCACTTACATCTTTTGGAACTTCAGTAATACCTTGGGAACGTTTTAAATGTCGTTTTCCTTTAAATAGTCTCGCTTCTAAACTATTTAATGTCACTTCATCTAGCAAATTTGAATCTATTCGTTTTTTTCCTCTATATGTATATCTATTATAATTATTATCTGAATAAATTTTGTGACGTTTTGTAATAACTCGATTTGTAATTAAACCTATACCTGTTATACTATTTGTTTCATTATTCATTTCAATTACATATATTTTATAACTAATAGGTATTGAATCTTTAATATAGACTGGGCAATTATATACACAACCCTCATATTCTTTATTTTTACGCCAACGTCTATTTTCACCATAAGTTAAATTATTAAAATGTGTAACCGCTAATACATTCATCTACATATTTTAATAATTAAAAGTATTTTTATTCAATTTTCTCTCTTAGCAAATATTTTATCATACGTTTCATCTATTTTATCTATTATCTGTTTTTTTTCTGTTGAACTTTTCATCGTATAATTAATTATTGCCTGATTTATTTTATCTTGAAGTTCTTGAAGATTTACTCTATCAGACTCTCCATATTTATCTATTAATCTTTGTATTTTTAATATTTCAAATTCATAAACATTCATCGTTCCTCCTTTAATCTTTTTTGTTTGTCGCTTTTTCTTTTTATATTTTCTTGTACGCATATATAATAATTAAATAAAAAATTTATACCTTTTATTATGAAGACTATTTATAGCCTTCTTATCTAACTCATCAAACTTAAAATATTCAGCTATTGTATCATCATTTATCTCTTCTGGAAAATCTTCTAATTGACTTATATCTGGTATTATATCAAAAGCGTACTTTTCTAAATATTTCATTCGATATCTAGTTGTTTCAAATAAGTATAGCGCTGTATTTGTAGAGAGAAATTTCTGGATTTTTATTAAATCACTTAAATTATCTTTAATTATTACATAATTATCTCTATTTGAAATACCATAATTTCCTGATATATCTAGATAAGGAAAACCATACATTTTATGTGCTAATACTAATTTTGGAGTATCTGCGTATTTTAACTGTTTATTACTATACTCTATTTCTAACTCTGGTATATTATTTTTTAATTTACAAGTTCTTATATTACAAAAATACCCTTCTGTCATAGTTTTTGATATTATAACTCCTTTTGGTGGCATATTTGTTTTAATAACTTTTAAATTTTCTAAATCTAATTTTTGTATTTTTTTGCAAATTTCTTGACCAAAAATTGGTATTGGTCGATTAGTAATGTGCTTATAAAATATATATTTTTTTATACTATTATCATATATTGTTATAATATTGTCGGTTACTCTATTAGTTAATAAAAAAAAACAACTTGGTGTTTGTGCTTTTCCTTTAAATATTTGATTTGTTAATGTGTTTGTAAAACAATTTAACCATTCTATTTTATATTGCAATAAAAACTTATACATCATTTTTTTATCTGGTTTTAACCAGATAGATGGTATAAAAACACATAACATTCCTGTTTCAGGTTTTAAGAGAGAAATACTCTTAATTATAAATTCTGGCCATATTGTTGTTCCATCATCATTTTTATTACTATTACTGGTTGGAACTTTTATTTGCCCCATAAAATTAAACGGAGGATTTCCTATTATTATATCAAAATCTTTCTCTATATACTCTAAAAAATTTTCATGATATATATTTGCATTATTACCAAAAATAGATTTTAAAACTGTTATATTTTTAGACTGGATTTCTACCATATAAATCATTTTTTCTATTATATGCCGTTTTCTCTCTCTACTATCTTTTATTACATCTTTTAAACCATCTAACAATTTATAATACAATATAATAGAAAAATTTCCTGTACCACATCCCGGATCTAACCACCTTAAATCTGGATTCTTATAAAATTTTTCAGGAATTACAGATAGGATTGATTCTATAAAACTAAATGGTGTGTTAACTTCTCCATAAAAAATATCTTCATTTTCTGGTAATTTATTAATATATTCTAAAAACTCTCGTTTGTCATAAGCTTTAATCATATTTTTCTAATATTTCATCATATTTTTTATCTATTTTCCAAACTATATCTATAAAATAACTTCTAAACTCTGAAAAATTTTTTAATTCCTCTATAGTAAACCAGTCGATAATATCTTTTTCATATAATCCATTATCATTATTATCAATAACATGTGGTATATTATCTTTAATAAAATAATAATTATTTGTCATATACATAGGCAATTCTTTATTATACTTTATATTCATTAAGTAACAACTATGTCTATTATCATGTGTTTTAAATATAGGTAAATGTGATTTTATAATATTTTGTTTTATCTGTTGTTGTGTACCTAAAAATCCATTAGTTTCTTCATATCCTTCTCGTGCAGCTGTGCTTAATCTTGATTCCCCTCGTTCTGATTTTCCACCAAAATCACTCCATTTATTATATGCTATATCTTTACCTAGCAAGAAATATAATTTATTATGTAATTTTGAAACTGGAATTAATCCCGCTCCTAATATAACTATTGTGTATATATTAATAGTCACAAATAACATTATATATCTATTATAAATATATATATAATTTAGTTCAATTTTTTTAGTGCATATTTTAAAGTTCATAATTTTGAGTGCTCAATTTTATGTTATAATTATATAAATATAAATATAATTGTAATTATATTTATATGTCGCAAAATAATAACCAAATAAATAATGATTATAAAAAAGTATTAATCAATAATTCAAGTTGTTGTGGTGCAGCTAGTGATGGCTGGGTTCCTAGTTATCCTTCTATTTCTATTAAAACAGATAATACATTTCATATTAAAAATCAATCTTCTTCTGATAAATCAGAATCTGAATCTGAATCTGAATCACTAGTATCTATTAATAAATAATTTTTACGATTTTTTAATCGTATAGTAGAGAGAAAATTAGCACTAGTATTTGGTATCCAATTCACAAATTTTTCTAATCCTGTTCTATTTAATAATTTTTTATAATTTGTAAAATCTATTATAATATTAATTATATCATCTGGTAATCTGCTAGATAACAGGTTTGTTATCTCTGTAACAAAGTTATTATATTGATATTTGTTAAAAAGACACAACATAGTTTTTGGTTTTATTATTTTTTTAGAAAATAGACATTTTCTAGTTACACGTGATATAATAAATGTTGGTTCTTTCATCTAGTTATATATCTATAAAATATTTATAAATATTTTTATAAATATATTTAGTTAATATACTATGGATCTATTACTTAATTGTGTAGATAAAGATATAAATTGTTTCTCTCTTGAAGGTCAAATGATACAGGCAAAAATTACCAATGTATATGATGCTGATACTTGTAGAGCTGTTTTTTATTTAGATAATAAGTTAGTTAAATATACAGTAAGACTTAAAGGTATTGATACTCCTGAAATTAGACCAAAAAAAAGTGTAGAATTTAGAGATGAAGTGATTAAAGCAGCAAAAAAATCTAGAAATAGATTTATTCAATTATGCACTGATCAAGCGATTGAAATTGATAAAGATTATAAAAAACGTGAATTACAATCGCTTATTGATAAAAATAAAAAACTTGTTATATTAGATTGTCACGAATTTGATAAATATGGAAGACTCTTAGCTACTATTTATCATGATACTGATAAGACTAGTTTTAATAATCTTCTTATTGAAGAGGGATATGCATACGCATATGATGGTGGCACTAAACAAAAATTTAAGCCAAAATAGATTAATTTTATTATTATTATATAATATGGATAATATTGAACCTATACCAAAACCACCTGAACAAATTAAAATAAAAAATATTGTACATGTAAAGTATTTAGATAGTCTTTTTACTACAGAATGGAAGAATAAATTTTTTAATAAATAAATTAATAACTTACTAGTAAAATAAGTTATTAATATATATGTCTAAGACACTTAAAAAACCAATAGCAATAAAAACTAGTCAGGGTAATAAAACATTAAAATTATCGCACACTGCAGAAAAATTGAAAAAAAATTCTCTCACTCCAGAAAATATAGAAACTAAATCTATGTCAAAATCTAAAAGATATAATGAAGAATTTATAGAATTATTAGATGAATTGGCAGAGTTAATGATTAAAAAAGGTGAACCATTTAGATCACGGGCATATAAAAAAGCAGAAGAGGCAATTATTAAATTTCCTGATGATATTAACACTATTAGTCAGTTGAAAGATATTCCTGGAATTGGAACAACTATATTAACTAAATTAGAGGAATATATTAAAACTGGTAAAGTTAGTGTACTTGAACGAGAGAGAAGTGACCCAGCTAATCGATTAGCTGGTATATATGGAATTGGTCCAAAGAAAGCAAAAGAACTTGTAGAAGCTGGAATAACTACTATAGCACAATTAGAAAACAAGCCTGGTATCGATATGTTAAATGATAAACAAAAATTAGGTGTTAAATATTATCAAGATATTCAAAAAAGAATTCCTCGCGAAGAGATAGTAGAATTTGGTGAATTATTTAAACAATTATTTGATAAAGTGGCACCAAAAAATTCTGATTTTGAAATTGTTGGAAGTTTTCGACGAGGAGCAAAAACATCTGGTGATATTGATATTATTATTACTAATAATGATAATAACCGTGAAGCTTTTGATAAAGTACTTGATCTATTAATTCGAGACAAAATTATTACAGAGGTACTATCAAGAGGAAAAACTAAAAGTCTTACACTTGTCCAAATTAAAAAAGATGGTCCTATTCGTAGAGTAGATTTCTTATATACTCCACCTGATGAATATGCTTTTGCATTGTTCTATTTTACAGGAAGCAAACTATTTAATACTATTGTACGGCAACAGGCACTAGATCTTGGATATACATTAAATGAACATGGTTTCTCTAATATAGATAAAGGAGTAAAAGGAAAAAAGGTAGATAAATACTTTCCAACAGAAGAGTCTATCTTGAATTTCTTAGGATTTGAATATGTTAAACCAGAAAATAGAGTTGATGGTAGACAACTTAAACCATTTAAGGAACCAACTCCAAAAGAAGAAAGTGATGAAGAATTACTAAAAGCACTTGAAAAACTTGAAACAGAAGTCAAAGAGCCACTATTATTTGGTGATCAATCAAAAGAATCTGTTGTTCCAATTGAATCTGAAGATGATGATGGAGATATTAGTGATGAGACACTTTTAAAAGAGCTTGAATCTTCCCCAAAAGTTAAGAAAGAAATGATGAAAAAAAATAAAACATTAAAAAAACCCACTGAGTTATTTCCCAGTGCTACTAAAATGATTGAAAATTTTAAAGCGAAAGGAATTTCGGTATTAAAAACAATGACAGAAAAACAATTAACTCAACTAATTAAATTAGCAAATACAAAATATTATTGCGATGAAGATCCTGTATTTACTGATAGTGAGTACGATATTATTAGAGAATATATTCTAGAAAAATATCCACATAATAAAGAGGCTAAGGCTGGGCATACACAATGTGTTATAGAAAATTCTAAGACAAAAGTAAAATTACCATATGAATTATGGTCGATGGATAAAATAAAACCTACTACAGATGCGGTAACAAAATGGACTAAAAAGTATAAAGGTCCATATGTTATTTCTGCAAAATTAGATGGTATTAGTGCACTGTATGTAAATAATAAAGATGGGGTTAAAATGTACACTAGAGGCAATGGTATTTATGGTCAGGATATTAGTCATCTTATTCCATATTTAGTTAAAAAAGATTATAAAAATATAGCTATTAGAGGAGAGATTATTATTTCAAAAGAGAATTTTGATGAATATTATAAAAAAGATTTTGCTAATCCAAGAAATTTTGTTGCCGGTATTGTTAATAAAAAAAAGGTAGATAAAGATATTTTAAAACATCTTGATTTTGTTGCATATGAAGTGATATCTCCTGAGATGAAACCTTTTCAACAAATGTTGGATTTAGGTTCAAAAGAGATAAAACATGTTAAATTTGATGTAAAAAAAGAAATATCAAATAGAATATTATCAGAAATATTATTAAAATGGAGAGATGACTATGAATATGAAATTGATGGAATAATTGTTGTTAATGATGAAATATATCCTCGTCCAAAAGGTAATCCAGAATATGCATTTGCATTTAAAATGGTTATTTCTGATCAGGTTGCCGAAGTAAAAGTAGTAGATATTATTTGGACACCAAGTAAAGATGGTTATCTTGTTCCGAGAGTTCAAATTGAACCAATCGTTTTGGGTGGTGTAAAGATTGAATATGCTACAGGGTTTAATGCAAAATTTATTGAAGAAAATAATATTGGAGTAGGTGCGGTAATTAGTATTATAAGAAGTGGTGATGTTATTCCTCATATTTTAGGGACTGTTGTACCGGCAAGTAAACCACTTATGCCAACTGAAGAATATGAATGGGATTCTACACATACAAATATTCTAGTAGTTGATAAAGATAATCCTATTGTAAAAGAGAAAAATATTTTAGGATTCTTTAAAAATATTGAAGTAGATGGATTAGGTCCAGGTAATATTAAAAAGATTATTGAGGCTGGCTTTGATACAGTTCCAAAAATACTAGCAATGGCAAAAGCTGATTTTCTAAAAGTACCAGGGTTTAAAACAAAAACAACAGATAAATTATATGATGGAATTCATAGTAAATTAGAAAAGGCAACCCTATATAGATTAATGACTGCATCAAATACTTTTGGTAGAGGATTTGGAGATAAAAGATTTGAATCTATTTTAGATATGTATCCTGATATACTAGTAGCAAAAGAGAGTGATAAAGAGAAAATTGCAAAACTAGTAAAAGTTGAAGGTGTTGCTAAGAAAACTGCTGAGAAATTTGTTGAACATATTCCAGACTTTACAAAATTTATGAAAGATGCAAAATTAGATGGTAAACTTAGTTTGACAATAACTGAACCTAGTGAAATAGATAAAAGTCATCTATTATATGGTAAAAAAATTGTAATGACTGGATTTAGAGATAAAGATCTTATTCAAAAATTAAAAGATATTGGAGCTGATAATAATGCTTCAGTTAGTAAAAATACATTTGTTGTACTAGTAAAACGAGACAAAGATGAAGTGACAGGAAAAGCCGAAGAGGCTAGAAAACTAGATATACCTATAATGACTCGTGATGAATTTATAAATAAATATTTATAAATAAATATATAAAAACATTACAATTTTTTATATATTTAATGACCTTTATAATTAATATACCTAGACCAATTGCTGTTTTTGCAGCTCATCAATTAGCAAATGTTGATTACAATGTTGCTACTCGTGTTAGTGAAGATGTTTCTAATGTTATTGAATGGAGTTATAATCATAATCTTCCAATTTTAGCTAACTATGCAATGCATAGTTTACAATATCTTGATCAATTTGGAAGCTTTTTAATATCTATTGTTGCTTGGATAATATATAACACAAAATAAAATTGAAAAATAAATAATATAAAAATATATATATAGTAATGTTTTATATGCATAACGCGTGTAAAATCTTTAAATGTTTTTCACACACTACAACTTTAAAGGTTGGTACATATAGATTTGCTAGTAAAGACACTATTGATAAAGTATTCAAATATAATAATACTAATAATACTAATAATACTAATAATACTAATAATACTAATAATACTAATAATACTAATAATACTAATAATACTAATAATACTAATAATACTAATAAAGCTTTTCTAGGTGCTGC
>Ga0180433_10004356_pt1 | contig 19953 bp, 18 predicted proteins | sample SS_ome_8_FD_132980 | JGI IMG/M metagenome (GOLD analysis project Ga0180433, IMG submission 132980) | Hypersaline lake sediment archaeal communities from the Salton Sea, California, USA - SS_1_D_1 metaG | ecosystem: Environmental > Aquatic > Non-marine Saline and Alkaline > Hypersaline >... | reverse complement strand
GGTGTTAGTGCGCCCAATGTCACCACTACTATAAACATATTTGATGGGAATCAAACCATTCAACCGATTCCAGCTTCTGACTTTTTTCAACCAGGCATAAATGTCTATAAAGGTAATCTTACCGGAACTTGGGAAGATTTTGGAGATATACCTGATTTTAACAATATATCATGGGTAGCACCAGTTACATTTTCGGCGGATCTCATTGTATCCGCAAGTTATTCACTAGAACTTCTTTCATTTACAGTAGAGATATTAAATCAATCAGTTACAGCATTTTTATTTTAGGAGGAAGAACAAGATGACAACGAACAAAAACGATAAAAACGAGAAGAAAGTCACTAAGAAAAAGAAGAAAGTTAAAGAAAAAGATGATGAAAAAGTTGAGGAGCAAATTGAGGATATATCTCAGGAAAGTAAAGAGAAAGTGGAAGAGATAAAAGAAAAAGATTTTTTAGATGAAGAAGACGATTTTTTAACACAGATGAGCCAAGATGCAATAAATATACTAAGAGGAGTTCTTCTTACGCTTGTTTATATTATTGTCACAATAGTTATTCCATACTTTACATTTTCTTGGATAAGGAACTTAGAGATTTTTGGATTAATAACAATTGAAATGACTCAATTGCAATACGAAAGAATCATATTTTGGGTTCTTGCATTCGGTTTAATTATTAGTGGATGTGCCTTTTTCTCATATTCCTCACCCTCTCAATCTATAAGAGGAGGTGTTTTTGCTTTAATTCAAGTACTCCTTAATTGCTTTTATATTTGGAGTTATAAATTCTCAGGTGCAGCAGAAATACAATTTGATATTGTAGATATGGGTTTTTTTTACTTGAACTTGCAGCACATGATATTGATGTATTTAGGAATATACTTCTTTCTAATTCTTTTAAAAACCTACGATGTTATTGATTTTATTGTTAATAGAGAAAAAATCAGAGAATTAAGACTTGATAAAATAAGAGAAAAAAAGAGAGAAAAAGCATTAAAAAGAGAACAAAAAGAAAATAAAAAAAGAGGTATTAAAGAATGATTTTTGAAACTAATATTGTTTTGGAAATAATTGCCAGGATTGTTGGATATATCTTAGGTATCTTACAACCCATAGTATCTCCAATTGGAGAAGTAATGGTGTTATGGGTCAATTATTTATTAGAATATTTTCCATTCGGAAATCTAACTCTATACATAGTAATTTTTATCATACTGGTAATTGCTGGTGTTATCATTAATGCGTCCTTAATTGGAAGAATTCTCAAAAGAAAAGTGGAAGAAATTGAAGATAAACTGTTAGGAAAAGATGATGAAGAGGAGGAAAAAGAAGAAGAAAGAGAAGAAAAAGCAGATAATACTCAGGTTATAGACCTTGAAGATCAAGAGTTAGAGGTTAAAGAACTTTCTAAAGATGAGCCCGAGTCTGATTTCGAAGATGATTCAAGTTAATTCAACGAGTAATAATAAGTATTAAAAAAAAAAATAAGATATTTAGTTAGAAAATTTCATTAGCAATTCAGCAACTCTTTTTCCTAAATCTTTTGCAATTAATCCACCTAATTCATCAGTTTCACCCTTACCTACGAATTCTTTTAAATTAAATTTTTGCAGGCTAGTGATGGGTATATTTTCTTCGAGGACTGGGTTTCCTAAAGCATTACCTACTACAATCATTCCCTGAATTAGAGCAAAATTAATTAAATCAGAGATTACTCCTTCTCCGCCGTTTCGTAATCCTGTAGCCGCTAATGGGGCAAAAACTACATCTTTTAGTAAATAATTCTTCATTTTCCATGGTCTCGATCTATCTATAAGTACTTTTATATGAGAACTTACAGAGCCAAAGTAATTAGGCGCAGCAATTAGGATCGCCGCTGCTCCTAATATCATATCCTCAATTTTTTTAGTGTCATCTTCTTCTGCTAATGGGCAATCATTTGGTGGTCTTAAACATTTATCGCATCCTGTACAAGGCGTTAAATTATAGTCCGCAATCTGGATTTTTTTAATTTCAAATTCATCTGAAAGAGATTGAATGCCTTCAATTGCTTGTTCAATTAAAAAATTACAGCTCCTACTTTTTCTAGGACTCCCTACTATTAAACATATTTTTTTTTTCGTCATTATTATTCTATCATTTATTGTTTATTGATATTATTGAATATTAAATATTAAATTTAAATACAGTCAATCATCATCATCATCATCATCATCGTCATCATCATCGTCATCATCATCGTCATCATCATCGTCATCATCATCGTCATCGTCGTCATCGTCATATTCATCATCATAATCCTCTCCAGCAAAATCAAATTCTCCTTGGCAATTTTGGCAATATGGTCTACCATTAATGTATTGCGCTTCATCTTTAGAAATTTCTTCTTCACAATAAACACATTTTACATATTTTACCATTCTAAGAACCTCTAATTCTTAATTGATATATTATTTTTAATTAGGATATTTTTAAGTTTTTAGGAAAAATGAAATTCTCATATCAATATTCAAACAATTACCATATTTTTATTATTGGAAGTAAAATAATCATTGGATTAACAAACCCTATTAATAATTTAAACACTATTCCCATTAAAATTGGATTTGATGCATTATCTGAAATTTTTATTTTATCTAATGCTATATCAGTAAAAATGAAAATTAAACTGCCGATTAACGCTAAAAAGGGTCCAATAAAAATCATTGATGTTAGGAATCCTATTAAGAAACCTGCAATCGTCCCTTCATATGATTTACCTTTAACACACCACCATTTATGTTTACCCCATTTGCGTCCGATTAATGCAGCAAGCATGTCGCTAAAAACAGCAATACAGATCACGCCCATTTGAGCATAGATCCCTAAAATTCTATCGGTAGGACTATAGGTTAATATTAATGATGAAGTTGCCAAACCTAATAATAATAAAATCGCCCCGGAAATGTCATTAATTTCTGTGGGTCTTCTTGTTGTTTGAAGAGTTCTTTTAAGAATGAATGGATATTCTGGAAACCTCAATCTCATTATTTCTGCGTTTGCATTACCGATAAATATACAAATCAACATGAAGAATTGGGCTATTAGGCCATTCTGTAAGATCAATTCTACATTCGTATCTTCGAATAATAATTCCGCATTTCTAAAGTTTTCAACTGTGGCAGTATTAGAGATAGGTGCATAGAGGAATTGAACGCCATAAAATACTAAAGGCTCAAGCATCCACGATGCAACATATAAGATGGCTAAGAGATGTATCATCTTTCTCTTTAACTCTTGTTTAGGAGTGAAATTATGAGTATCAATGAGTGATTTTGCTAAATCATTGTTTAAACCTTCAGAAAGGTTTTTATTATAAGCTATTTCATCTAAAGTCTCTTTTCTTCCTTGAGCAAATATAAAGAAAAATAATGCTAGAGCTCCAAAAACCACTACTGTATACCAATTCATTGGCATGAATAAATAAAAAACTGTAGCAGAAAATGGTAAGCTTATAAGAATCGAAATAATGATTAATAAAAGCAGAACAAGAAGAGAATTCCAACGGTTAGGACTTTTTACCTTGAAACTTCTCTTTACAGTAGGATAAAATACTACAACATACATAATTAACAAGATGGATACAAGTAAAGAAAAAAATAAGGATTCGATGCCAATTATTGGGGTTGTCATGTTCTTCCTCTCAATAAATTTAAACTTATTACAAAAGTGTATTTTTCTTATATTATAATGCTCGATAAAACTCAGGTCTTAATGAATCATTATGTTCTAATCCATAATCAATAACTTTTAAAATTTCGTATTTATCTCTGGGAAGACGCCCCTTAATTGGAAGATAATTTGACGCATGATTTGAGCGAAAAACACAGTTGGCATTTTTATTTTGAAAATTAATATGCTCAAAAAAAGTTTTTAGTTCTAATAGTATCCCATTAGCATCCATTTCTTCGAAATTATTTTTTACTTTCTGTTTATAAATCTCCGTTCCCGGAGGAACCATTAGAGAAAGGAATGAAATATACCATATTCTATCGTCGTCAGGACAGATTTTGTTCACTAAATCAGCGGATTCAATAGCGTGTAGTTTTGAGATCTCTGGATTATTAGCACCTCCGAGACCATTAATTAGTGTTGCTGATAATGTAATGTTAGCATCCATTAATTTTCTTGTAGCTTCAATATAATCTGCTTTTGTTGCGTGTTTATGTACGATTTCAAGTAGCTTATCATAACCAGATTCAAATCCTACATATGCGATCTTAAGTCCTGCTTCTGATAATGCTTTTAATTGAGCATTCGTTTTCTTTATGATATCTTTAGCGTGAGCATATACACCACAACGCTCTAACCTTGGAAAAACTTTATTTGCATATTTTGTTACCTCCAACAGCTTCTCAGTTGGTGTTACCATGGCATTTCCATCTAAAAAGAAAATTCTCCTTACATTTGGACCATACTGTCGTCTCGCGATATCTAAATCCTTTTTCACCTCATTTACTTCTCTAACGAGAAAGTGCTTTCTAAGATTAGACATGCAAAAATCGCATTTAAAAGTACACCCTTCGGTTAATTGAATTAATAAGCTTCTACCTTCAGAAGGTGGTCGAAATACTGGAGCACAATAATAAATTTCTTCTGAACTCATGTTTCATTATTTAAATTATTTACATATAATTTAAATTTTAATCCTTTAACTTCTCGTCTTCTGCATCTGCTGGTTTCTTTTTACAAGAGTTAAGATGACGACCGAGTCTCTGGAATTCTTTTCCACAATAGGGACATTTTTGTTTGTCTTTTTCTCCTGCTCCTGTCGTTTCTTTTTTTGTTGCAGGCTTTCGACCTCTTTTTTTCTTCTTGGACTTAGTGGGCATGATATCTTCTATACTTGCATCGTCTGGAGCAAGTTCACAACTTTCTATGTGCGAGCGAAGATCATCTACTATTTCATCACAAAAAGGACATAAAAGCTCTGCAAAATCTTCCCCTTCTTCGATGTCTCCTTTGCCTACTTTTCTTTTCTCGAATTTTTCAAGTAAATCTAATTCTTCTTCTTCGAATTCGTCAATAGAAAGATCAATTTCTTCTTCCCTCTTAATTTCAATAATTTCGATTTTTTTCTCCTTAATTTTTTTCTCAGCTAATTTTCGGCTCTCTTCGTATACATCTGCTATTTTAACATTTGATTTTTGAACATAAAGGCTACACATTTCGCATACATAAGCTTTTGTCCCTAATACTAAATCTCTTTCCGTACAATAACATAACGCTTGTAAATTGTTGGAAATATCACCTTTTGGTATTAGATTTTTACAAGCGTATTTTCTCGAATACTTTGTTTTCTGTTTTCTACGTGGAATATTTATCACATCACTAAAAAGAGTATGTTAAAAATAATATATCTTGAAATTTATCTTTTTGTGTTTTAATTGATAGTTAGAAAAAAAAATACAATTTTAGAAATTATATTCAATGGATTTAAAATCATTTGCAATTCTTTCTTTCAAGTCATTATTCTCTAATTTTGGAAGTAATTCTTCAAGAAGGTCTTTAATCTCTAGAATTTTTGGAATTAATGACTCTGGTTTACTCCAAAGAGATTTTCTTAAGGGATGTGGCTAATCAAAGAATTATTATAATTTTCTATAGCTTCCCTATAAAATAAACAACCACTCTCTAAATCTTCTAATCTTAAGTGATAAATTGAACCAATTTTATGAAAGCACATTCCTGCACCTGCGAAATCCTGTTCTTTCACGTAATCAACTGCTCCATCTTGAATTTTCTTTAAAGCTTCCTTTAATACGGTCTCGTCATCTTTTTTTAAAAGAAGATATCCTTTTAAGAAATTTCCTTTTCCTCTATAAAACAAATTCTTTTTACTATTAGCTAAATTATACAGCTCATCAACGAATTCTTCTGCTAATTTAAAATGATCTGAGGCGATGCATTTCTCGGATAATTGATTCAATAAGTCTAAAATTTTTTCATAGTCATCAATTCTTTTATATTTTTTCATGGCTTGACGAAACATTTCAACACCTGTAAAAGAGTCTCTCTCTTTAAAAGATTGATTTCCTTCATATATTAATTGTTGAGCTTCTTCCTTTATTTGAGTTTCTTTTTTAGCTTTCTTGCTATATGCATCATCATAAAAGAAATCATCTACATCAAATATGATATCGTCAGATTTAGGAATTTCAGTTAATATTTCCTGATTTAAAACATTCTCATTGCTATCACCAAATTTAGTTGGTTCAATTTTCTTATCTCCTTCCTTGGATACATCTCCATTAGGTGATTCAATGCCATATTCTTCCCCATAAGCGGATTCTAGAGGCTTTCCAACAGTTACTAAGGCTGATAATTCAGCTAATACATTAGCAAAAAAGAATTTGTTTAATCCTTCTACTATATAATCTACTTTATGATAATTTGTGTCGAAATCTGGTGAATTTATATCCATATTCACATCATTAATCCGATAGATTTCAAAACCAGTATCAAATTTTGTAATTGAATGTTCTCCACCTTCGGCATCCTCTATTTTTTCCTCTTTCTTTTTACCTAAAAGCGTGTGATCGAATACTAATCCACAAAAATCAGGATTATTCTGTTGAAATCCTAGTTGGTTCATTATATCAATATAGGAAAAGAATAGATTTAATCCAGGATGTGAATGATACCAACCTACCATGTAATGACCTTTTCCTTCTTTGTCTAACTTTTGCTGAATTTCGTCAATAAATACATAATGTTTTGCTTCTAATTGAACATCTGTAGCATGACCATACGCTAACGCCTCTGCTCGCTCGATAAATACTAAATCATCTTTCGTATAACCTATCAAAATACCATATATTTCTTTCCATTCTTCTGGGGGAATAGATTTATTAGCATATCGACTTGCATATAATATAATATTTTTATAAGCATCTGCTTTAATGACAATTGCTTTTTCTTGTTTTTCTTCTTTAAGTTTTTCGCTTTTCTGATCTTTTTCTTGTAAATCCTTCTTATCTTCCTTTTTTTTACCAGATTTTTTAGACTCCTTTGACATTTTAAAATCGAATGATTATTTTAAGAAATTATTTAATTTATCCTTAGAAATATATAACAAAAAGTTATTATATTCTTTTCCTTTTTTGAGATTGATCTTTAATTATTTTAATCTTCTATTCAGTTTTATTTCATTTTAACATGATAAAATTATTCTTAAGAAAGTATTAAAATATATTATTCAATTACTCGAATATAAGTCATATTAAGAAGCAGGTGTAAAAATGAGAGCTATTGTTTTTGATTATAAAATTTCAAGGTTAGCTATTGGACGAATTGCTGGATTATTTGGTTTAAAACACTATATGACAAAATTAGGTTATCTAAAATTTAGAGATATTCCCTATCCAGAAATAAAAACAGACGATTGGCTCGTAATTAAAACCGAATTTTGCGGTATTTGTGGAAGTGATCATAAACAAATATTTCTAGATGGAAATCAAGATAATCCAATGACAGCAATAATCTCGTGGCCACAGGTTTTAGGTCATGAAGTGGTAGGTTATGTAGATAAAGTAGGAAATAAAACAAAAATAAAAGTGGGTGATCGAGTAGCATTAAATCCTTGGATAAGTTGTTTACCAAGGGGTATTGATCCTGCTTGCGATATGTGCATGGATGGAAAAAATACCCTGTGCAAAAATTTTACAAAAGGAAATCTTAGTCGTGGTATTCATACTGGCAATAGTAGCGATGTGACAGGCGGTTTTGCTGAATATGTTCCTGCTCATGATTCGATGACAATAGCCATTCCTGATCATGTAACTTGGGATCAAGCAATTTTATCTGATCCTTTTTCAGTCGCATTTCACTCAATTTTAAAAGTTCATCCCGCTTCAGGTTCCACTTGTGCAGTTTATGGATGCGGGAATTTGGGTTTACTTACAATTCATATTTTAAAAAAAGTATTTGATGATATAGTTGTTGTTGCCATAGCTCGCTTTCCTCATCAAGTAGAGATGGCAAGGAAATTTGGAGCAGATATTGTTATACCCTCTTCGCCTGCTTACAAGATTATAGAAAAAGTAGCAGATTTAATAGAATGTGATATTTATTATCTAAAAACTAAGAAACCCTGGCTAATTGAAGGAGTGGATTATGTTTTTGACACGGTTGCTTCACCAGAGACTTTAGAAACAGGAATTCGGATTGTTAAAGCCCGAAAAAAGGATCCGCAAACAAATAAGGAAACTGGGGGCTCGATCGTGGTCACTGGAGTCGCTTCCCCTAAAAGATTTGAATGGACACCATGGTATTTCAAGGATATTCGAATTATTGGAAGCAATGCTTTTGCAATCGAAGAGTTTGAGGGATATCGTGAGCATTCTTATTATCATTATTATCGATTTTTAAATGAAGGAAGAGTTGATCCCTCATCCATGATAACACATAAATTTCCATTAGAAGAGTATAAAAAAGCTATAGTTACTGCCAGAGCGCAAAATAAATATAAATCAATAAAAGTGGCATTTTCGTTCGAAAATGGCGAGGAGGGAGAGAGAAATGATTAATGAAGAATCTAGTACTATGATGCCTGCTCTGGTGTTTGAGAAAAAAATAGGAAAGATGGTTAAAGCGTTCTTTCGGGGGCGAAAAAATCCAAGCGGTTATTGGAAACCTGGAGGACCTGTTGGAATTAAACAAGTCTCCATTCCTTCTCTTGTTGCTGAAGATTGGGTTCTTATAAAAACGGCACTTTCTGGCATTTGTGGATCTGATATGAAAGAACTTTCTTTAAGTGGTGCGATTGATAATCCGATTCAGACAATGATTTCATTTCCTCAGATAATGGGTCATGAACCAACAGGAGTTATTAAAAAAGTTGGTTCTAATGTAAAAAAATTAAAACCTGGAGATAGAGTTGCTGTAAGCCCATGGCTTCCGTGTGCGCCCCGGGGAATAACTCCCGAGTGTCCAAGATGCCAAATAGGAGATTATACTCATTGTAAGAACTTTCAAAAGGGGCAATTACCCCAAGGAATGCATCTTGGAGTTACCACGGGGTATGGTGCATTTGCTCCTTATTTTGCAGTTCATGAGACGCAGTGTTTTATAATACCGGAAGGGGTATCTTTTGAACAAGCCGTATTAGCAGATCCATTTTCCGTAGCATTCCATTCTGTTTTAAATCTAAATCCAGATCCTGAATCTACGATACTCGTGTATGGTTTAGGCGTAATTGGTTTGTGTATTGTTATGTGTTTAAAAAAGGTATTTCAAGTACAACACGTCGTTGGAATTGGTAGATATCCGTTTCAAAAAGATATGGCAATGAAATTTGGTGCAGATCACGTGTTCTTGAGTAGGGAGGAAGATCAATTAATTGATGACATTGCGAGCTATATGGATATAGAACTCTTAACTCCCGACAAGGGATATAAATGGTCTATTAGTGGTGTCGATGGCATCATCGATAATATTGCTTCTGCTAAAACCTTAGAAGTTGGTTCAAGAATTTTAGAGTCGCAAGGTCGTCTTGTCTTTCCAGGAGTCAATACGCCAAAAAGATGCGAAATAACCCCACACTATTTCAAGGAACTTGAAATAATTGGTTCAAATGCTTTTTCAATTGAAGAATTTGAAGGGAAAAGAGCTCACGCATTTAATTTCTTCTTAGAATTTCTCGCTGATAAAAAAATTGATACTAATTCATTATTAACCCATAAATTTCCTCTTGATGAATATCAAGAAGCTTTCAACATGATGACAAATAAAAAAGAAACAAAAGCGATAAAGGTTGTATTTGATTTTATTCATTAAATAATTACCATTTACTTTATGATTCTAATTATTTAATGACGCCTTCTTTCCTCATTGATTTAATATCTTCATCAGAATAATCTAATGACTTTAAAATTTCTTTTGTATGTTGTCCAATTTTAGGAGCTAACATTCTAATAGTTAAGGGAGTCCTAGAATATTTGATGGGCGAACCAATATTTCGAATTTTTCCATAATGTGGATGATCTAAACTCACAACCATTTCACGGGCTATGATCTGAGGGTCCTCGCACGCCTCATCAAATGTTTTTACCGGCATGACACAGGTATCATAATTTTTAAAAATCTCCATCCATTCCTCTGCTGTTTTCTTTAAGAATTCAGTTTCAAGTTCTTTAAATAAGTATTCTTTTTTATCCCCTTGTCGTATTTGTAATGGGATGAGATCTTCACGCCCTAAACCTTTGCATAATTCTTGCCAGAACTTCAATTCAATAGCTCCAATTGAGAGAAACTTACAATCCTTAGTTTTATAAACTGTATAAAAGGGGAAGTCTCCATGTAGAATATTTTGCATATTTAATGGCTTTTCATTCACATCCTTAACAAAAGAAAAAGCTCCCGTCATTGGTATAAAGGAGAAGGAAGAGTCCATCATGGCTACATCAACAAATTGACCTTTCTTTTCAGGGTGGTTTTCCCTTTCAATAATGGCACCCAAGATGCCTATTACGCAAACTAAACCCCCACCTATATCTGCGATTTGAACACATGGAACTATGGGTTTTCTCTCTTGATCTTCACATCCACTGATTTCTCTTTCCCTATTTTGATTTATGATTCCACATACACTTAGATAATTAAGATCATGTCCTGGAAATTGTTCATATGGCCCGTGTTGTCCATAGCCAGTAAGAGAAGCACAGATTATAGATGGATTGATTTTTGATAGAGTTTTGTAATCAACCTTTAATTTGTTCGTTATCTTTGGCCTAAATGTATCAACAACTACATCTGCTTTTTTAACTAATTCGTAGAAGATTTTTAACGCTTTTTCATTTTTCAAATTTAACGATATTGATTTTTTGTTTCGATTGAGTATCGAGTTAAAAGCACTTTCACGATACTTCCCTTTTTGATAATGAGGTGGAGGATCTCCGTACGGAAATTTCGGTTCCTCTATTCTTATTACATTTGCTCCTAAATCGGCCAAATACATAGTGCAATATGGTCCAGGTTGAAGTCTTGTTAAATCAAGAATGGTGATATCTTCTAAAGGTAATGACATGATAGTTATGAATAGAATGTTTTAGAATTTAAAGGTTTAATATATTAGAGATTTCGTTATTAATCTAAAGCTCAATAATCTCTGCTTCCATTTTATCAGTATTAATAATTGCAAATGTGGCCTTATCGTTCAAATATCCACATGCTTCACCTGGATTTACAATAAGTACTCCGTTTAATTTTTTATTGACAACCTCATGAGTATGTCCGGATAAAATGATATCAAACCTCCCAGAGTTTGCTAACGCGTCAATAGTTCCTTGGATAGGCATGTGCGATACATGTATTTTTTTTCCATCCAATTCTTTTATTAGTTCTAATCCATCGAGTTTGCAAATCTGACCTAACAAATTCTTTAAACCAATTTTTTCACCATCGTTATTCCCAAATACTCCAAAAAAATTTTCTTTAATATTACTATTAAGATTATCGAACCACCTTTTTACAAAAGGCGCAACAAAATCTCCGCAATGGATCAAAGCATCAATGTTTCTTTCGTTCATTATAGAAACAGCTTTTAATATATTATCACGATGATCGTGCGTGTCAGATATTACTGCTATTTTCACTTTTATAACACTCCTATATCGTATGATTAAATATTTAAGAATATTATTAAATTATGGGATTCTATTTTCGGGTAAAATTTATAATTTAATAATTTATTCATATTTATAAGTAATACAAATGAAATTCTAATAGAGCTAAAATGATTGAAGAATTCTTTAAAACTGAGAAAAATGCCATTGATAAAATAATAGATGATTATTTTAATGGAACGATAAGGGAAGAAAAGGAAATTTTTTTTAGTGATTTCGTAAATCAAATGAAGGAATTCATAACAAACAAAAAAGCAAAAAGAATTCATCCTGTTTTACTAATAGCTGCATTTAGTGGCATCGTAAATCCCTTATATTTAGAGGACCAGATAGATCAAATACGAAAAATCTCGATTTGCGTTGAATTATTACATAGCGGTCATTTAATCCACGATGATTTAATTGATGATGACGAAACGAGACGAGGGAAACCAACTTTTCACATGCAATTAAGAAATGAGATAAATCAGATTTACAAAAATCAAGAAATAGATAGAAAGGAACACATAATTGGTAGCTATGGAAGAGATTTAAGCATTTTAGGAGGTTCTTTTGGCTATCTTTTAGGATTAGATGTGTTAAAAGCTTCAAAATTTCCAGAGCAAATAAAATTATTAGCTCTTAATGAATATACTGAAGCTTTAAATTATCTGATTAAAGGGCAGATAATTGAAGAATACATGGAACATCATAACATTACCATGACATTAGAACAATATCTAAATATTGCAGAATTACAGAGAGCACGTGTTTTTGAAAAATCTACTAAAATTGGATCAATATTGGCTCGAGGAAACATGCACTATCAAATAGAACCTTTATCCGAAGCAATGCTAAGAATTGGGCAAGCATATGCAATACGAGACGATATTTTAGATTTGGAAAACGACATCATTGGTCAAAAAAAGAAATTCATTTACATCCTTGCTGTTCAAAATACTGATGAGGAACAATCAAAAATCCTGAATGAGGTATACCGTAAAACAACACCCTTGAATAAAGGCGATATCAATAAAGTTGCTGATATTTTTACTGAAACAAACGCTTTAATTATTGCTGAACAGTTTGCTAAAAATTTAATACAAGAATCTAAGAATTATTTAAAGAGCATTTATCCTGATCTTAATAAGAAACAAAAAACATTTTTTAACGAATTCTCTGATTTCATTTACTTAAGAGAATTTTAAAATCAATTTTATTCTTCTAAAACAAGCTATATTACAATGGCGGAATACTTTGATGATTTTAACATTAGATTAGTTAATTCTTTAAATACTTCTAAAACATTTCGATTTTCTAAAGCAGAAGTCTTATAATAACCTTGTAAGTTTTTATTGATAATGAATTCTTCAACCAATTCTTCACTAACTATTTGACCCGGAGGAGCCTTGTCTAATAAATCACTTTTACTTGCTACTAATATTATTGGAATGTTTTTATGAATAGCATTCTCCATGATTTGGTCATACCAGAAATCTAATTGTTGAAAGGTAGAAAAACTTAACGGATCGAATACTAATAACGCTCCATTTGAACCTTCAATGAACTTTTGGATCAAAGGTCTGAACCTTTCTTGTCCTGACATGTCGAATATAGAATTACATACCAATTTCTCTTGGTCTTTTTCTTGCTCGTTAATTTCTTTAACCTTTAAGTATGTACTGTGGAAGGATATGCCGATCGTCATTTCTGTATTGATATTGTAGGAATTAAAACAAAAACGATTGAATAAGCATGTTTTACCAACGCCTCCTGCACCAACAATGCAAATTTTGAAAACATATTTGACATCTTTGTCTTTTTGGGCGATCCACATGAATGCTCTTCAATACCTCGTTAATTTCGATATATGAAATTCTATACTTTAAAATTAATCCTAATTAAAAAAAATAATGAAAATTTCAATAATATATAAGGAACAATTCTAAATTTTGAGATGTATTATATAAAATAAGATATTTTTGTATATTATAAATGCAAAAAAAAAGTAGTGAACCTTTATGGCTAAGTCGCTTCCCCCTTCAGTAATTATCATTAGACCTCCTGTTGAGGCATATTCAGTATTAATTGCAGTAACTGGAGGCTGTTCATGGAATAAATGTAAATTTTGTGGAACATATAAAGGAATGTATGGAAATACGCAAGATTATGCTATAAGACCTTTAGAAGATGTGTTAGATGAGATTGATGCTTACGCTGAAAAAAATTATCATGGATATCCTGTATTTTTAGCTGGAGGTAATCCAACATCAGCACCAACCGAATATCTTGTAAAAATCATAAAATATGTGAGACAAAGATTAAAAGATGTCCCGCGGATAAGCTGTTATTGTAAGGCATTAGATGTATTGAGAAAAACTGACGAGGAACTCAAACAGCTCGCTAAAGCTGGATTGGATATCGTATATATGGGATTAGAAAGCGGTTCTAGTAAAATTTTAAGATTAATGAAGAAAGGAACAAACGCAGATGCTTTTATAAAAGCTGGAAAGAAACTATTGAACTCCGGAATAAAGCTGAGCATGTATATTTTATTAGGATTAGGCAGTTACGAGTTGTCTGAAGAACATGTGAAAGAAACTGCCCGAGTATTAACGGAAATTAACCCTACGATTTTTAGATTTAGGACTTTAAATATTTTACCTAATACTCCCCTTTGGAAGGAGTGGAAGAGCGGAAAATTTGATTTATTAAAACCTGTTGATTGTATAAAAGAAGAAAGAGATATCATTGCTAACTTAGGTGATAATGTTACATCACAAGTATTTAATGATCATGTAAGTAATTATTGTTCAATTGAAAGTCAAAATATTAAAGATGATAGGATTATGTTTATAAAAACCTTGGATTCGTTTATAAATGACCCACGAATCCAAAATCTACCTCGTCAGAATCGAGTAAATTTATAAAAAATACTTCATTTTGGCAAAAAAATAATTTCTAGGCATTTTAAAATAAGTTTATTTACTTGTTAATATTAAATTAATGATCTCTATGACTTTATCAATAAAACTTTATAAATAGAAACATCTTTATTATTAAAACAAATTTTCGAATAAATTGTAAACAAAGAATAATTAAAAAAAACACTGATGAGATGAAATTGACCGATTATTATCGCAAAAAAATACATTATGATGAATTAATTGCAACATTTGACGATATGCTAATACTTCCAGGATATACTGGATTCGATATCGAAGCTGTAGATATTACATCTTCCTTAGGTAAAAAATATCATTTCAATATGCCGATAATGAGTTCGGCTATGGATACTGTAACTGAAGAAGAAATGGCAATTAAAATGGCATTGTTAGGGGGTCTTGGAGTTCTACATAGAAATTGTAGCTACCAAAAACAATTGGAAATGGTTCGAAAAGTAAAAAGGGCGAGATCATTTGTGATTGATGACGTAGCAACAATTAAAAATAATGCAAAAATTGCTGAAGCAAAGCTCCGTATGGAATCCGATGGAATAAGTGGATTAGTCGTTGTAGATGATAAAGAGAGAGTGTGTGGAATATTTACTCAGCGAGATTTTCCATACACAGAAGAACTTATAAATACGGGGGATGTAAAAGATTACATGACTAAAAATGTGATTTCTATCACGCCAGGAGCTTCAAGAGATGAAGCTTTAAAAATGTTATTTGAAAATCGGATTGAAAAATTACCCATAATCGAAGATGGACTATTAAAAGGATTAATAACGATAAAAGATTTAAAACCAGAATTTCCCTTAGCCTCTAAAGACGAGGAAGGAAGATTATTATGTGGTCTTGCTATAAGTCCAAAAGTTCCTGAAAATATCTCTTCGTTAAATCTCTTAAAGGAGATTGATAAATACGTGGATTTATTTTTCATAGATGTTGCTGAATTCTATAAGAAAATAGATATTGATGGAGCAAAAGAGTTAATGAATATTTTAGATTCTGATTTTATTCTCGGTAATATTGGTACCTATCAAGCGGCAGAACATTTATTGACTAAAATTGATTTTTCAGAACAATTTATTGGACTAAAAGTAGGAATGGGGAGTGGTTCAATTTGTTCAACATCAGTGCAAACAGGAGTAGGTGCTCCAACTTTATATGCTACAGCACAGGTTGCAGATGCAATTGCGGATTATAATCCCAAAATTGGATTGATCTCTGATGGAGGCTTTAAAAATCCGGGAGACTTACCCAAAGCTATTTCAGTTGGAGCAGATATTATTATGTCTGGGCACTTCTTTGCAGGGTGCGAAGAATCACCAGGATACGTTGATACAATCCAAGGTCGGAAGGTAAAAGTCTACCGAGGTATGGGCAGTAAGGAAGCTCGCGTATCAGAATATATATTAGATAGATATATTGAAGGAGAAGGCTCTAAAACGCTCCCTGAAGGTGTAAGTGATTATGTTCCATTCGTTGGGTCCGTTTCGGGAGTTCTTAACTCATTAAAAGAGGGTATACGTAATGGGATGATATATGCAGGAGCAAGTAATATTCCTGAAATGAAAAAGGTTAATGTAGGTATCGTTTCTAACGCTGGTCGAATTGAGCAAAGACCGCACGATCTCTTAGGAAGATATTAAGATAATGTTTTTCTTATCATCTCTTCTACTTTCAAATCTTTTTAATTATTAAAGATTTATTAAACAAGTTTTAACCAAAAAAAACATTATAAAGAATTATAATTGTTTAACGAGGAATTATCATGAAGAAGATAGAGAGGGCAATTGTAAGTGTATTTGATAAAAGTGGAGTATTAGATTTCGTAAAAATTTTAGTAAACGAATTTAATGTAGAAATCCTATCAACAGGTGGAACTGGTAGGTTATTAGAGCAAAATGAAATAGATTTTACTCAAATTTCAGAGTATACTAAATCACCAGAGATGTTTAATGGGAGGGTAAAAACTTTGCATCCTAAAATAGAAGGAGGCATTCTTTATCGCAGGGAAATTGATAAAGACGATGCAGATAAATATGACATTCCTCCTATAGATATGGTTGTCTGTAACCTGTATCAGTTTAAAGAAGCTATTTCTAAACCAGGCGTCACTTTAGAAGATGCATTAGAAATGATTGATATTGGCGGACCAACCATGATCAGAGCTGCTGCGAAGAACTTCCCTGATGTTGTTGTTGTTCCTAATTCAAAATATTACGATGAAATTATTAGTGAACTTAGAGAAAATCAAGGGCATGTCAGCGACAAGATTAGAGCCTCGCTAGCTCAAGATGTTTTTGCAATAATGGCAGATTATAATGCTGCGATCGCTAATTACTTACAAAATTATTATGATCCCAATGTGTTAATGGGCAATAATTTAATTAAAGTCTATGAAAAAGTTCAGGATTGTAGGTATGGAGAGAATTGGGACCAAGCAGCTGCTTATTATCGAGATTTATCTTGTGAATATGGGTTGCATGGCATGAAGCAGTTAGGTGGTAAGGCAATCTCGTTTAATAATTATTTAGATATTGATGGATGTTTTCAAATGCTCCTTGATCTTGGTCCAGAAAATCACGCTACAGCCATTCTAAAACACACATCTCCTAACGGAATGGCCATTGATAAAGAAAGCCAATTAAAATCCATTCAAATGGCATTTAGCTGTGATCCCATGTCCGCATTTGGGGGAATCTGGGGCGTGAATCAAGAACTTACTAAGGAAGTGGCAGATTTTATTGTAAATAAGGAAAAAATATTTGTTGAAGTCTTAATGGCTCCTTCATTTGAGGATGAAGCTTTAAAAATATTGAAAACAAAAGAGAATCTTAGAATTCTGGAATATGGAGATTTATTGGATAAACGTGATGAGATTTATAAGCAGATTGAACTTCGTTCTACAATTGGTGGTGCACTAATACAAGAATATGATTACAAACCAGTAATTAAGGAATGGAAAGTTGTAAGTGAAAAACAAGTAGATGATATAGATAAAGAAGCATTAATTTTTGCTTATAAAGTATCCAAATGGGCAAAATCAAATTCCGCTTGTTTTGCACAAACCAACGACACAGGAATGTATTCAATAGGTATAGGTGCAGGACAACAAAGTAGAGTTCATGTCGTTAAATTAGCGATCCAAAAAGCTATTGAATTTGGTCATAAAGAAGAATTGGTAGGCTCTGTTATGGGAACAGATTCATTCTTCCCCTTTCCTGACGGTTTAGAAGCGGCTGTTGAAGTAGGATGTAAAGCTATTATTAATCCTGGGGGCTCAATTAGAGACGATAAAATAATTGAAAGGGCAAACGAGTTAGGTTGTGCGTTGATTTTTTGCGGAAAAAGAGTATTTCGTCATTAAAAAGAAGTCTCTATGTTTTATCATATTACATGTTAATGCATTAATATAGTAAAAAAAAAATCTTTTACATTTAAGTAAAAAAGCAAGAAATATTGATCTTAAGTATGATAAAATTACCTAGTTAACCGCCTTTTTCTTTTTCAAAAAAAGATTTATAAACAACTAAATAATATTTTTTATTACTCATAAAATAATGAACATATATCATTTTTATTACATTAAGAATATTTTCATTTCATAAATCATTTAGGTTGGATGGCTTATAAACATGGATTTCTTTTTAAAGAATTTGGAAGAGACGCTTAACGCTATTAATAAATTAATTGAAAAAAATGTTTATCTCGTTAATACTAAAAGAATTAGAAGATGTAATAATATTAAATCTAATAATCGTTCAAAAATAAATTTTATATGGCGCAGTCTTAAATATCTCGAAGAAGAAGGTTCCATATTAGAGCGAAACGGTATAGTCAATCCTACTACGTACAAGATTAAAAAGAAAGAAAAGGTAAATATCCCAAAATTCATTTCTCAAGTTCAAAAAAATTAACCATATTGATTCTTTTTTTTTTAAACTAAATTTAATTGTCTTAATAAATCATTTAATTTCTTTTCTGAAACCTCATCGTTTGGATTATTTATCAATTTCTTTTGAAGGAAGATTATCTTTCCATAATTTAACTCAAGCGCATTGAAGAATTTCACCCAAGTATTGAAGTTTTCAACAGCGTCATAGATATCTATATCTTCTTTAAATAATTTAATTTCTGCTTTCTTGTTTTCTACTAAGCCTTGATATCTTTTAAATGAGTACCCTTGCTCTTTTAATAATTTCTTATTTGCAGTCTGGATGAATGAATCAATATGAGCACGCCATTTGACGTAATTAATGTTAATCCTATCAATAGTTTCCTGAATTACTTTAATTTCCTGAGGATAAATTATTTCATTGTGTTTTAACAATATCTCTTTGATGACTTTCATTTCTTGGTCAAACCTAAAAATATATCCATTCACCATTTTTCTGAAATCATCTACAACGATATTATAATCTTTCGCAAAGATTACCTCTTCGCTTGAGAATGTAAGTGTATCTTCTTCGAAATTCCCCTTTAATCTACGGTTTTGAATTAAAGAGTCAAAAACTTCTTTCATAACTTCTATTTCAGCATCTGATAATTCTTTGCTATAAAATAAATCGTGAAATGAAAAGAGCATACTGTTTTCTAACATTAAATTTTGAATTCCCCTTTTAGTATAAAATACAATTTCATCCCCTTCTTTATAGAAAATTCCTTTAATTTTCTTATCATTTTCCAATTCTTTAATCAATTCCTCTACAATTATAGCTCTTACAGAGAAATTCCCAAAAGAAATAAAGTTTTCTGATTTGGATTTTTCTATTAGCAATGATTTTATGCTCTTCTTTGCATCTATGATTTTTTCAAGATTTAAAATTAATAGATCTCCTTTAATGAAGTAATTTAGATCGAGATCGTTAATAAAGTTCATGAAAGAGTCATTATCCATTCCTAATTTCTCACAATATTCACTTATTTCAATTTGGTCTTGGTTTTTGATTTCCTCTCCTATTAGTCTAAGATTTTCATCAATTTTTGTAAGTATAATATTCTTATCGATATTCAATTCCTTGGACATGAGATTTACTTTCCCTTTTCTTTCTTCTTCATCGGCTATTTGATTAATCTCATCAATTGTTTTCTTTAGAAAATTCGAGTAATAAAATATTTCTTTATTAAGATCCCAAATACCGCTTCTAAGATCTATGTGAAATTCGAGCATGTCAAATAATAAAATTTTTTTTATTTTCAATCTCTCTGAAATTCTTGAAATATCAAAAAAACCAATAATTTTTGAATTATCTATTTCTTTCTTGATTTTAGTTTTACCAATATTGGTAAGCCATTGAGTTCCTTTTCTAAAGTTTGTTAAATACTCTTGAGGTAAATTCTTGATTAGAATTATAAAATC
>Ga0180433_10004352_pt1 | contig 19968 bp, 21 predicted proteins | sample SS_ome_8_FD_132980 | JGI IMG/M metagenome (GOLD analysis project Ga0180433, IMG submission 132980) | Hypersaline lake sediment archaeal communities from the Salton Sea, California, USA - SS_1_D_1 metaG | ecosystem: Environmental > Aquatic > Non-marine Saline and Alkaline > Hypersaline >... | reverse complement strand
TCTAGCCCGTTTCCATCGACGTACATTTTGTTACTCAAAAGCATTGCATATGGTCTATGCTACTTTAACCGTTTTTTTCACTGCTAATTGGGAAGAATATCTTTAGTTAGCAACGCCCTCTTACAAGTACACTCAACGAAAAATTAACAGAGCTTTATCCCCAAGCCTATGTTCAACAAGAAAGTTGGGTTACGCCGCTTTGGAGTCGAGTTTCCTATTTTTTTAGCTAAGGGCGACTTAATGTCAGATGCCTATAGCTTATATTGATCCTACTTGCCTGTTAGCTGAGAAAATGCGAAACTATCTGTATGAAAAAGAACACGCATTTTCTAGGCATTGGTGGTATTGGTATGAGCGCATTAGCGCATCTTCTCCTTGAAAAAGGAGCAGAGGTCTCAGGAGAGGATCAAAAGGTATCCCCAATGGTTCAAGCCCTCCAAAAGAAAGGGGCTGTCATCACCAATTCATGTAATGCTGAATCTCAAGTTGTTTATAGTAGCGCCATCCAAAAAGATCATCCTTCACTCGAAAAAGCAAGGCAGATGAACTGCTCTCTTTATCACCGTTCTCAGTTTTTAAGAAAGCTGATGGAAGGAAAGAGCCCGCTTATAGTTACTGGAACTCATGGTAAAACGTCTACATCAGCACTTTTAACTTGGGTTTTGCTTTCTTCAGGGTTAAGCCCTTCTTACGCAGTTGGTGGTATTCTTAAAAATACGACTCAAAATGGTGGTTATGGAGAAGGCAATTTCTTTGTTGCAGAAGCAGATGAAAGTGATGGTTCATTTTTGAATTATGGAGGAGAGTTTGCAATCCTCACAAATTTAGAAAAGGAGCACCTTGACTTTTGGGAGTCGGAAGAAAATCTCATTGAAGGCTTCTGCACATTTGCAAATCAAGTGCAAGGGCTCTATTGGTGCAGAGATGATACAATGCTTGCTTCACTTGACTTGAAAGGGGAGAGTTATGGGTTGTCAGATCAAGCAAACTGGCGCTTGTTTGATGTGATGCAAGAGGGAATGAAACAGACTTTTTCAATTGCTCATGGGAGAACAGTTTTTAGAGAAATCGAACTTCCTCTTGTTGGAAAGCATCAAGCTCTCAATGCTTGTGCGGTTTGGGGACTAGCTAGTGAGCTGGGGATTTCAGAAGCAAAAATCCGAAAAGCTTTTCGAACGTTTCAAGGAGTTCAGCGTCGCCTAGAAAAAAAAGGCGAAGTCAATGGAGTGACAGTTTACGATGACTATGCTCATCATCCGACTGAGGTTGAGGTTCTACTCTCTTCCTTAAAAAGAGCTGTTGGAAAAAAACGCTTAATTGCAATCTTTCAACCTCATCGTTTCACACGAACGCGTGACTGCATGCAAGGGTTTTCCAAGGCTTTTTGCGCAGCTGATCAAGTTTACATCACAGATATCTATTCTGCTGGAGAAAAACCAATTGTTGGAGTGACAGGAAAAGCACTTGCAAGTGCTATTCCGGATAGCATCTACCTTGAAGCGCTTCCTAAGTTCATGTCTGGGGATGTAGTTGTCACGATAGGCGCTGGTGACATCACTCATTTAGGACCACAAATTCTAGAGAGCCTAAAATGAGACGAGTCCTTTTGTTCGCAACAATTATCTTTGTGACTCTCTGTATGGCAAGCGGTGTCTACTTTTACCGTTTATATCAGGAAAGAAGAGCTTATCGAATCGCAGGAATCCCCATTCAGATCATTGCACAAACAGGCCCTGAAAAAGAAGCTCTCAAAACAGATTGTTTGGCTGAGCTTATAGGCTTATCGTGTGATGAAGGCTCAGGAGACATGAATGAAAAAAAAGCACAGGAGAGGCTTTTAGCAAGTCCTGTAATTAAACAGGCTCAAGTGAAGCGAGTCACTCCTGGGGTTTTGTCTATTGACTATAGCCTAAGGAAGCCTTATGTGTTTTTAGCGGACTACGAAAATATTGCTTTAGATCGAGAAGGTTACTCTTTTCCTTTTTCTCCTTTTTATACTCCCAAAAATATGCCTTCAGTCTACTTAGGTTTAAGTAACGTTCAGTGGAAATCTCCTGTAGAAAAATATGCTTTAGCTTTTGAGATATTGAGTTTTTTAGAGAAAGAAATGGACCTTTTTAAAATAGAGCTTCTCGATATATCGCAAGCTGAACATGCTTCATTGGGTCGAAGAGAAGTCACTCTCATTATTAGAGAAGAGAAGGGACGTCACTATTTAAGGCTGACGCCTTTGAGCTATAAAGAAGAGCTGAGTCGTTATTTTCAGCTCAAAGGCTTTGAAGGAGATCAAATCATTGATTTACGCCTTCCTAAACTTGCTTTTATCAAAGGAAAAAAAGATGACTAACTGTATTCAAATCCAATGGACCTCTAGTTCTATTGAAGAAGCCCGAAAAATTGGTTATGCTCTTGTTGAAAATAAGCTTGTTGCTTGCGTGAATATCCTTCCACATGTCGAATCAATTTACTCTTGGGAAGGAAAAATTGAGAGTGACCAAGAAGTGGAAGTTTTACTCAAAACTGATGAATCTCATTTTGAGGAAATAAAAAGTTATATCGAGAAACACGCAAGTTATGATGTTCCTGCGATTCTCGCCTTTCCTGTCTTAGCGGGAAATGCTGATTACCTCAGCTGGATCAATCAAGTGACTACTTAATCAGAGTCCAAAGGTGGTTTTTTAGATCTTCAATGTCCTTTTCAGATAGGGAGGTTTCTAGAAAAATTTCTAGCCGGTGACAGATCGCTTCTGCTTGAATGGTAGGCATATACTTCCGGACACGGGTCATCATTTCCTCCATCAGAATCACAAGCTCGTCTGAAGGTGTCGTATTCGTCTGACGCATCGCAATTTCTACTTGCATTGCATAGTAAATGAGGCGGCTTCTAGGGCTTTCTTCAATCAGTCGATCTAGTATCTTGTTGATATCGTGAGGGATTTGATCAAATCGTCTCGTCCCATCTCCAAGAGCCTCTCTTAAATCTTGAATTTTCTGAGTCGCATCTTTTTCTTGTTCTGCTGTGAGCGTTTGATACTGTGCGATTAACATAATGGTAAGCAGATCACGGATTCCCTCAGGCGGGTCATTTTGTTTTCTAACCCATTCATACCAAGCAAAAAAACTCGAACACTCTTCAAAGAGTTCTTCTCCAAGGCTTCCTGTCTTATTTATGTGAGACTTGAATAAGGGGTTAAGCATAGGACCTCCCTCCTCTACATTTTTATTTTAACCTGAATGAATTTATTTGTGTAGAAAAAAATTTAACCTAAGCTGTTTGCAGTTAGTTAATAATGTTAGAATCTAGAGCTGAATTGTTTATAGACTCATAGAGATGATGCACTTTGCTACAAAGAGAAGCTATTGATACAAATAGTGTTTGAATGTTAGATTACCACTCCCTCTTGCAAAAACTCAGGCGGGAATCATCATGTAAAAACGATAATGTGTAGGTTTGATATGGAAGAATTTGTAAGTTATTTGATTAAAAACTTGGTTGATCGCCCAGATGATGTAAAAATCAACGTATTTGATGGTGAAAAAAGTACAGTTGTAGAAATCGTCGTAGATAATGATGATGTTGCCAAGTTGGTAGGAAGGCAAGGGCGCACAATTAAAGCTCTTAGAACGATTGCAATGACAGTTGCCGCTAGATTTGGTCGAAAAGTTCGATTGGAAATTGTTCAATAAGCATTAACCACTCACAGATACTGTGAGTGGTTTACAAAATTTATTTTAACAGGTATTCTGTCCATAAGTGGACGCTTGGAAAGGAAATAGAATGACCGTTGGGTTAAATGTAAAAATTAGTGAAGTTAATAATAAAACGATTATTCGTGTCGAAGGAAGGCTAGATGCAGCTTCCGCACCGATTTTAGAAAATAAACTCAGCGAACTCATCGCAGCAAACAAAAAACAACTCGTTCTTGATTTTGCAAAGGTCGATTATTTGAGTAGTGCAGGAATGCGACTTCTTCTTTCAACAACTAAAAAACTCAAAGCTTCTGAGGGAAAGCTTCATTTTTGTTCGATAAACGAAGAAGTAATGGAGATTATTAAAATGGCAGGCTTTGAGCGCATCCTTAGTATCTTTCCGACAGAGCAAGAAGCCCTGAGCGCATTCTAAATCTTCTTTGGAGTCGAACTATGCATGATGGCATTGTTCAACATGAAACCCCCGACTATCTTCCTCTCAGGCAACGCTCGAGAGATTCCCATTTAAAAAAGCGAGTGATTGTCATAGCTGGACCGACTGCAGCAGGTAAGTCACGTCTAGCATTTGAGATGGCCAAACTCATTGATGGAGAAATTATCTCTGCTGACTCTGTTCAGGTCTACAGAGGGATGGATATTGGCACAGCCAAAGTATCAAAAGAAGAAAGGCTTCAAATTCCTCATCATCTTATCGATATTTGTGATCTTCATGAAACCTTCAACGTCATGCAGTTTTATGAAAAGGCAACTGAATCAATTCGTGAGATCTTGGAAAGAGAGCGTACTCCCATTATTGTAGGAGGGACAGGCTTTTACCTTCATGCGCTGGTTTACGGTCCTCCGCAAGGCCCACCAGCTTCACCTGAAATTCGAGAAAAGCTTGAAGAAGATCTAGAAAAATTTGGTCCTGAAGCACTTTATGAGCGGCTCCGTCAATATGATGGGGATTATGCAGATACAATTAACTACCGTGATCGGCATAAAATCATTCGTGCTCTTGAAATCATTGCTCTTACTGGAAAAAAGGTCAGTGACTTTCAGCGCCCGAAAAATGCGAAGGCTTCTCAAGAATTTGATTTTCGCTGCTGGTTTCTCTATTTCCCTACGGAAATTCTCTATCCACGCATCGAAATGCGATGTGACGAAATGATTGCTCAAGGATTTATTGATGAAGTCGAAAGGCTCCAAAGTCATCTTGAACATAATATCACAGCATCTCAGGCTATTGGATATAGACAATGTTTGAAATTTTTATCCACAAGTCAAGCAGATGGGGATTGGGAGCGGTTTGTTTGGGAATTTAAAAAAGCTTCACGTCGCTATGCAAAAAGGCAATTTACATGGTTTCGAAAAGAACCTCTTTTCCGATGGGTTGATATCGATATTCATGGGTATCAAAAAGTTCTCGAACTCATCCTTCAGGACTATGAAAGTCGCTATTAGTGAATCTCTCTTGCGGAAATTGTGCAAAACCTTTAGAATTAGTAGCAGCCTATTCTCATTTATATTTCATTCCGGGCAACCTTATAAGATGGCAACAGAAGAAAAAGAAAAAAAAGAAAAAGACTCCTCAGAAAAAAATCCTGAGCCGAGAAATGTTTCAGAACTTTTCGTTGCATTCAAAGACAGTGTAGACAAAGTCAAGGAAGTCGAGGAAAAAATCTCGCAGTCAATCGCATTCATGAGAGAAGCTCTCTCAGAGCCTGGTGGACCTCGACTCAAAGATTTTTGGGATGCCAAACATCTATGCGCGCCTCTTTTCAAAGAACAAATGAACCCAATTAAGCGCAATCATCTTTGGTCAGAATATGCGGAATTGAATCAAGAAGCCCGTCGCTTGAAGGAAATCATTGATGAACAAACTGCTTTTTCAATTGAACAAATTGAGCTTGCAATTGAAGCTCTTGAAAAGGATTTTGGGCGATATGACGAACTTGTTGGACAAGCACCTCAATTAGAATTCCCCAAAAACACTCAAAAGCTAATCAAGAAACAGGAAGTCTATCAAACCATTCAACGGGAACTTTCCTTTCTAAAAACACTTGTCAGTCGATTAGATGCGCTTAGAAAAGAAGCCATTAGTACCGACATGCGCATCAGTGTCAAAAATAAATTGCTTAAACGCCTTTCGAAGTTAGGTGACCAGGTATTCCCAAGGCGAAAAGAGCTGATAAAAGAAATCAGTGAACAGTTTGTACAGGACGTTGATCACTTTGTTAAGCAGCGATTCGCTCAAGATCAAGATGACAAGCCTGCTCCACCCTATATTCTGCGAGATGAAATTAAGAGTTTTCAGGCCCTTGCAAAACTGTTAACGCTCAATACGCAATCTTTCACTAAGACCCGTAAAATGCTAAGTGAGTGTTGGGACCAAATTAAAGAAGTTGAAAAAGACCGCAAAAAAGAGTACGAGGAACGTTCGAAAGAATTTCAAAAAAATAAAGAAGAGTTTGCTCCCAAAATTCAAGAATTTGCCTCCTTTTGCTCAAATGATGATAACTTGGTAAAAGAAAAGATTCTTGATCAGGCTTCTGCACTTCAAAATGAAATGCGAGCACTAGCCCTTGGCCGTGATGATGTGAAGGAAATGCGCGCAGAGATCCAAAAAATTCGAAAAGAAGCTCTCGATAAAGTGCAGGAAAAAGTTGATGCTAAAGCTAAAAAAGATCGTGAGCATATCGATTTACTAAAAGGTGAACTCTCAAAGCTAATCGAAGATGAACATGCGACGAGCTTAGAAGACATGATCGAAAATGAAGAGCGACTTTTAAAATCTTACGAAGTAATCAAGCTATCTGGAGCAGAAAAGCAAACGTTTGAAAGACAATTCTCAGACCTCCGTGGATTTATTTTAGATAAGAAAGGGGAGAAAGCGGATACTCTAGATGAGCTGGAGAACCTATTAGAAGAGCGGGAAGCACTTTTAGATCAGGTCAAACAGCAAGTCGAAGATTACCGAAAAGAAATGGGAGGGTCAGGCCTTGACTTTGAAAAGGCTATGACCTATCGTGAGCTTTATGACAGTGCCAAGATCCACCTCGATAAGGAAGTCGAAGTTGTGGCTCAATTGGAAGAAAAAATTGCAGAAATAGAATCTTGATCTCCGTAAGCGCTTTTGATCTTGATCATACCTTAGTCCACTCCAACAGTAGTCTCCTTTTTTATCGTCATTTGATTAGAAAGGGGATCTTCCACCCTGTATCGTTTTTACGCGCACTTCTATATAAATCACAGTACCATCTTTGTGGTATGGAACTGCAAGAGCTACACCGCAAGGTCTTTCGTCGCTTTCTTCAAGGGCAGTCTTTACAGCGTATTGAAGCTGAAGTGGAAAGCTTTTTGGAAGCTGATTTTTATCGCTATCTCTATATCCCAGCTTTTGCTCGATTAAGAAGAGCACAGCATGAAGGGCATCATACCGTGATTATTTCTAACTCTCCCTCTTTTTTAGTTGAACCAATTGCCCGCTATTTGGGGGTTCCAGAGTGGTACAGCTCTGAATACCTCACAGATGAGAAAGGGGCACTCAAAGAGGTTGGTTCTATTCTCTTAGGTGATGGAAAGGCGACGTATTTGCATAAGATCATTCGGAAGCTTAAAACCAAAAGGGAAAAGGTGACTGCTTACTCTGACAGTATGATCGATCTTCCCTTTCTTTATGCAGCGGGGAAAGCAATCGTTGTCAATCCGAGCGGTAAGATGCGAAAAATTTCCGAGGAACAAGATTGGGAAGTGATTTAAAAATCGGCTTTTTTGGGGGAACCTTTGATCCGATTCACTTTGGTCATCTCAACTTAATGGTTGAGCTCAAAGAAAGATGTCATCTTGATCGAGTCTTGATTTGTCCCGCGCACCTATCTCCAACAAAAAAAGAACGCCCAGTTATTGCAGATAGCTCACATCGACTCAAAATGGTTCAACTCGTTGCTGCAGACCTTCCATGGGTAGAAGTTACAGAAATAGAAGTAGGCCGTCCTCCTCCCTCATATACTGTAGATACGGTTGAGCTTATCCTCAAAAGGGAAGGCCAAGGAAGCCAGCTTTATCTCATCATGGCTGAAGATACAGCCTATACGATTGATAAGTGGAAAGACCCTGAGAAACTCTTGCAGTTGGCCACGCCTCTTGTTGGGAGTCGGCATGGGTTTGATCCTAATCAATTGGAAGGGGTTTCACCTACTATCAAATCAAAATTAGAAGAAGGACGCATTCAAATTTACGCTATGGACATTAGTAGCACACGCCTAAGAGAAAGGCTTAAAAAACAGCTCTACTGTGGTCATTTGATTCCTTCAAAAGTCCTAGACTACATTTATGAAAATCGTTTATATTATACTTCTTAAAACAAAAGTTATTTAATTGTTTAATTGAGAATTTGATGGAATCGGACCCTTCCGAGCTGATTCAAGAACTCGCTCAGGTGCTATACCTGAAAAAAGGAACTAATATTATAGCACTTGATGTAAGAGGGGTCTCAGCCGTAACAGATTTTGTTTTGATTGCAGATGGAAATGTCGAACGTCATGTGATGGCTCTTTCAAATGAGATTCAAGATCTCATGAAGAAAAAAGGGCATAAAAACGTTCATATTGAAGGCATGACAAATGGCGATTGGGTGGTGCTTGACTATTTTGAAATTGTGGTCCATCTATTTATTCCAAAAATGCGTCAAAAATATCAGTTAGAAAGGTTATGGTCGGATGCAGAAATCATCGATATAGACTTTGATCTTTCTACTAGTGTTAATGAACAGAGGTAAGATAGAGATGAAAAAAAGGCGTATTGTCGTCACAGGAATGAGTGTTGTTTCATGCTTTGGCATGGATGTAGATCATTTTTATGATTGTCTACTTCAAGGTAAAAGTGGAGTACGCCCGATTACCGCTTTTCCCTGTGAAGATTATCCGACCCGTTTTGCAGCTTCTGTCCAAGATTTTGATGCAGGAAACTATATCGATAAAAAGCAAGCAAGACGTGTTGATCCTTTTATCCGTTACACCATGGTTGCGGGAAAAAAGGCACTCGAATCTGCTCACCTCAATCAAGAAGACTTAGATCAACTCGATAAATCCCGCTGTGGAGTGCTCATTGGCTCTGGCATGGGAGGAATGAGCGTATTTTTTGAGGGAAATAAAACCCTCTTTGATAAAGGTTTTAACCGTATCACTCCATTTTTTGTTCCCTATATCATTACAAATATGGGGGGAGCTCTCCTTGCTATTGACCTTGGTTTTACAGGGCCGAATTACTCGATCTCGACAGCATGTGCGACAGCAAACTACTGCATTGTCTCAGCTGCACAACACATTCAGCGTGGCGATGCAGACCTGATCCTCTGTGGAGGAACAGAAGCTCCCATCAACCCAATTGGAGTAGCTGGATTTGTTGTGATTAAAGCCTTGTCTGAGCGCAATGACGATATGGAAGGAGCTTCACGCCCCTTTGATAAGTCCCGCGACGGATTTGTGATGGGTGAAGGTTCTGGTGTCCTTGTCTTAGAAGAGTTAGAGCATGCTAAGAAACGAGGTGCACCCATTCTTGCAGAATATATGGGTGGAGCGGTTTCAACAGATGCCTATCACATGACCAGCCCGCGTGAAGATGGATCTGGTGTGGCAGCGTGTATCCAGCATGCGATTCAAGATGCTGGTATTGATAAAAATCGCATTAACTATATCAATGCTCATGCAACAGCAACAAAAGCCGGAGATCTCTGCGAAATTCGTGCTATTCGTTCAGTTCTTGGAGACCATGCCAATACGGTTAAAATGAATGCAACAAAATCGATGACAGGTCACTGTTTAGGTGCTGCTGCAGGAGTTGAAGCGGTTGCAACGATCAAAGCGATCCAAACATCTAAGTTGCATCCCACGATCAACCTTAAAGATCCTGAAGAAGAGCTTGAAGGGATCGATGCTATTCCAGATAAGCCAATTGATCATAAGGTAGATGTTGCGATGTCTAACTCTTTTGGCTTTGGTGGACATAATTCAGTCATTTTACTTGCTCCATATAAAGAATGAAAAGAGAGCGCTGCTTTGGTATCGTCCCGTTAACTTATCGGGAAAACTACTGGGAAGTGTTTATTGTTCAACATATCAAAGGCAACTATTGGGGTTTTCCAAAAGGACATGGAATGCCAGGAGAGTCTCCTAAAGAAAGCGCTGAGCGAGAGCTTAAAGAAGAGACATCTATGTCTGTCATCCGATACTTGCCTCATTCCTATTTAACTCAATCGTATACATTCGAAAGAGAAGAGGAACAAATTGAGAAGCATGTGCAATACTATTTAGCGGAAGTCACTCCTAAGTATCTTGTAGATTCGCCTGAAGTGATCCAAGGAAAATGGGTTGTTTTAAAGGATCTTCTCTCTTACATCACATTTAAAGATGAAGAAAAACTCTTTCAAGATGTGATCAATTTATTGAGGTAATCGAGAATAGGTTTTGGAGTTTGAGGATCTGTTAAGCATTTAAGGTTAGATAGGTCTTTTGGAAGTAAAACCATTACCTGGTGCTCGATATCAGCTTCGATGAAAATGTCACCGATGATCACCCAGCCAAGTTTAAGGTAAAAGGGCACTGCAGTGACTTGTGCATGCATAGCAGGTAAGTAATCGGGATATCTTTTTTGCGCATCTGCTTGCATGACCTGCATGAGCTGACTTGCAATCCCTTTACCTCGAAACTCAGATAAAGTGGCAATACGTTCAAACTTTGCAAATCCTTTCTTCAAGCGATAGCGGCCAGTTGAAGCTGGGATGTCATCATAAAGGGCTAGGAAGTGGTGTGATTTTTTTTCATAAGCATCAATTTCATGCTGCTCAGACACATTCATGCCTTCAATGAAGACTTTGCGGCGGATTGCCAAGCATTTTTGATAATCTTCTTCTGAATCTACAAATTTAATCTCAATATCCATAAAAAGAACCATCGTTTGTTTATTACTTAGCTAATGCCATTATCCTAGGAATATACAGAAACAATATTTGTATACACCTTCTGGTATTCCTTTAGAATGTACTGAGCTTTAATATGAGTTACGTCCATATTCAGTGATAAGTAGTATAGCAAAAGTTTATTTTCTAGTAATTCTATGAACCTATCCTGATTTAAAGGAGTTATGCAACACACCCTGAATCAGTCAATTTCCAACAAAGCACTTCTTATTTGACTTCAAATTAGATAAAAAAAAGAACCCATCTTTGGGTTCTTTTTGGATATAGACTTGTGCTCTTAAGAGAAGAGCTTAGCCTCCAACTGCTTTCCTATCAAATAGAGCTGAAACTTGACCACCTTCGTGACCAGCAGCTTCTGCATTCACGTTGCGACCGCCAGAGTACATCTTCTCACCATAGTCGTCAAAAGCTGTGCAATCATGACGATGGATCGGAGGAAATCTAGCTAGGATTAGGTCGTCTACCTTTGATGCTCCATCTTTAAAAGCACCTTTAGTTACTTTACCAGCCTCTTGTGCATGACTGGTATGTTGTGTTCTTCTATTTGGATCAAAAGGAATACTCATACCTCACCTCCTATGGTGACTTAGCTTGCCAAAAAAAGTTAAGTATCCATCTTTAAAGGATATGAATTGGCAAGTCAAATAATTTATTTTTCTTTGAATTGCTCAGCCTTTTTGGTGCGCATTTCTGGTGGTGTGGTTTTGCTTTTCGTTTCTGTGCGAATTGCTTCACGAAACTTGTGTGACACACTCCTTAAAATTTCAGGAATGGTTCGTTTTGAATTAGAATCTGAACTTTCACCATCAATTCTTTTTGACATAAGCATCTCAAAATATATTAAGCCGTTCTAAATTTTATTATATAAAAACGAGATTAATATGTCAATATATTATTAATTAATTTAAAAATATAATCCTTTTAAATTAAGTTGTTTATGCATCAAATCGAATACGAGAGTCTAAAAATTATTTAAATTAGACCCTTTTTAAGAGGTGTTGATCCTATCATAGGGACCTGGTAGAATTATCTTTTTACACTGAGTTTTAGGTATGCCTCAATTTCTCTATGCCTTTTCCAGCTGGCTTTTAAGAGTCATTCTTTCCCTTCGCTATCGCATCAAAGTGAAGAATCTAAAGCCCCTTTTAGATGCAGAGCATCACCGAAGTGGAGGCGTTCTTTTCCTGCCAAATCATCCAGCTGAAATTGATCCGCTAATCCTTAATGCTCTTTTAGCTCCTAAATTTCATCCACGTCCTCTTGTTGTGGAGCACTTCTACTACTTAAGTGGTGCTCATTTATTTATGAAGTGGGTGAATGCCTTGCCTATGCCAAACTTTGAGATGTCTGCTAATAAGTGGAAAATCAAAGAAGTTGAAAAAGCTCTGCAAAAGGTGAAAAAGGCAATTGGTGAAGGGGACAATTTCTTAGTTTATCCTTCAGGACACTTAAAGACAGATGGGCGTGAAATTGTAGGTGGAAACTCATTTGTCCATCGCATTTTGGAAATATGTCCTGATGTGAAAATTGTGCTTGTACGCACTACAGGGCTTTGGGGGAGTAGCTTTTCAAGGGCTATTACAGGGCAATCACCTGACTTTTGGAAGACTTTAGTTCAGGGACTGAAGATTCTCTGCAAAAATGGTTTTTTCTTTGCCCCCCGTCGGGAGGTAACAGTGGAATTTGCACAAGCTCCTGATGACTTTCCTTATGGTGCCTCTCGCCTAGATCTCAACCGCTATTTAGAAAACTGGTACAACCAGTATCGAGATCAGGCAGGTCATCTCACAGATAAAGAGCCACTGCGGCTCGTCTCCTTTAGTCGTTTTTCAAAAGAATTTCCAGTGATTACTCGAGAGGAGAAAACAGAAAAAAGAGTTGAGCCTGTAGATGTTCCAGAAAGCATTCGCCAAGACGTATTTGTAGAACTTGCGCGGCTCTCTGGTCAAAACGAGGGTGACATTCATGATTCGATGAGTCTGGCAACAGATTTAGGTCTTGACTCGCTTGACTATGCCACGATTCAGGCTTTTTTAGATGAACGTTATGATGTCGAGTCAATTGTTCCAGAAGAAATGCGAATTGTTGCCGATATTTTTGAGCTGATTATTGAGGGTAAAGTTAAAGGGAAGTCCATTGATACGGCAAACAAGCAATTATATGAATGGCCCAAAGATAAGTTTCGCCCTGCTGTGCGTTTCCCTGAAGGAACAACGATACAAGAAGTCTTTTTAAATGCTTGTGATCGAATGAAAAATGCGATTGCTTGTGGAGATGAGTTTACAAAGTTCTTATCCTACCGCCAACTCAAAATAGGTGCCCTGGTTTTAGCTCGCAAGTTTGAGCAATTATCAGATCTCTATATTGGAGTTCTACTCCCATCATCTGTAGGCGCATTTATTGTGATTTTAGCAGTTTTGATGGCGGGTAAAGTTCCTGTTATTTTGAATTGGACAGCAGGGGCTCGTAGCCTCAACTTTGCAGATGAACTGCTTGGGCTTAAAACAGTTTTTAGCTCTCGCCGTTTTTTAGAGCGCGTTGATAGCTTAGACCTTGGTAGTTTAGAAGATAAGATCACGGTTCTAGAAGAGTTTCGCAAGCAGATTTCATATTGGGATAAACTCACAGGCTTTTTGTTGGCACAAAAAAAAGCGCGCAATTTAATGAGACGCTTTCAAGTCAAAAAAATAAGTCCAGAAGATCCTGCTGTCATTCTTTTTACAAGTGGCACAGAAACCTATCCTAAAGCGGTTCCGCTTTCTCACCGCAACCTCATTGCTAACCTAAAATCTGCTTTAAGTGTCGTGAAAATCAATCGAGATGATATTCTACTAGGAATTTTACCTCCTTTTCATTCTTTTGGATTTTCTGTCACAGGGTTAATGCCTCTCTTAACAGGACTGCGGGTTTTCTTTTCTCCAGATCCAACAGATAGTCATGCAATGGCACGTGATTGTTACTTGCGGGATATCACGCTTCTCTGTTGTGCTCCAAGTTTTTACCGGAATCTTTTTCGGGTAGCTACACCTAGACAACTGAAAACGGTACGGATGTTCGTAACGGGCGCTGAGAAAGCTCCTAAAGAACTTTTTGAATCAGTTGCAAAGCTGGAAGGTAACCGTGTCTTGATTGAAGGTTATGGAATTACAGAATGTTCTCCTATCGTGACTTTGTGCCGTCCAGGACGGCCTCCTATAGGGGTAGGGCAGCCGCTTCCGGGAGTGGAGCTTTGTGTTATCGATCCTAATACAGATAAGAGGCTGTCCGATCATGAGCAAGGAGAGATTTGTATCAAAGGCCCCAGCGTTTTTAGTGGCTACCTAGGAAAAGATACGCCGAATCCCTTTGTTGAACTTGAAGGGGAAAAATGGTATCGTAGTGGGGATTTAGGAACGCTCGATGAAGATGGCTTTCTTCTCTACGGGGGAAGGATCAAGCGATTTGTTAAAATTGGCGCTGAAATGGTCAGCTTAACAGCTCTTGAAGAGGAGTTAGCTCATGTAGCAAAAGAAAAAGGGTGGATTTCCAAAGATGAAGAAACTCCTCAACTTGCTGTTGGTGTAAATGAAGTTGAAGCTGGAAAGCCTGAGCTTGTTTTGTTCACAACGTTTTCTACTTCCCCCCAAGATGTGAATACGATTTTACGTGACTTAGGTTTTGGACGTATCGTCAAAATTCAAGAAGTGAAGCAGATTCCTGAAATTCCGATGACGGGAACGGGAAAAGTGCATTTCCGTCGCATCAATGACATGCTAAAAGAAGAACAATGAGTTTAAGAGTTTACAATACACAGACCCGAGAAAAAGAGGCAGTCACTCTTACCCCTGGAAGAAGCAAAATTCATCTCTATACCTGTGGCCCGACTGTTTACAACTTTGCGCATATCGGAAACTTTCGTACCTACGTTTTTGAAGATCTGTTTCGTCGTTCGATGGAATTTTTTGGCTTGGGTGTTAAACAAGTCATGAACTTGACAGATATCGATGACAAAACTATTAAAGGAGCTCTTGAAAAAGGCGTTTCACTCGATAAATTTACTCAGTTTTACAAAGATGCTTTTTTTGAAGATTTGAAAACGCTAAACATTCAACCAGCCCATGCGTATCCTTCAGCTGTCGAATATATTCCTCAAATGATAGAAATGATTGAGACTTTGTTGAAGAAGGGAATGGCTTATCAAGGAAAAGAAGGGAGTGTCTACTTTAGCATTCGTCATTTTCCTTCTTATGGAAAACTTTCGCATCTCTGCATGGAGGATTTAAAAGCAGGCGCATCAGAGCGTGTGACAACTGATGAGTATGAAAAGGAGTCCGTTGCGGACTTTGTTTTGTGGAAAGCCTATGATTCCGAGCGGGATGGTAACATTTACTGGGAAAGTCCTTTTGGAAAAGGGCGTCCAGGTTGGCATATCGAGTGTTCGGCTATGGCAACAGAGCTTTTGGGTGAAACCGTTGATATCCATATGGGAGGGGTTGATAATGTCTTTCCCCATCATGAAAATGAGATTGCTCAATCAGAAGGGTGTAGTGGCAAGACCTTTGCTCGGCTATGGGTTCATGCTGAGCATCTCATCGTCAATGGCAAAAAAATGTCAAAAAGCTTGGGGAACTTCTTTACATTGCGCGATTTACTTGAGAAAGGTTTTACTGGAAAAGAAGTGCGTTACCTTCTGCTCAGTACCCATTATCGTACGCAGCTAAACTTTACCCTAGACGGCTTGACCGCTGCACGTCAGTCACTTCAACGTTTAGAGGATTTTGTTCATCGCCTCAGGCAGGTGAAAGAAGGAGCTTCATCGACATCTCGGATTGAAGAGACCCGCCGGCGTTTCAAAGAGGCCTTGGCAGATGACCTGAATATTTCCGTTGCACTCGCGGCTCTTTTTGATTTTGTGCGTCTAGTGAATGGGGACATTGACCGTCATGCACTTACTCCTGAAGGAGCAACAGAAGTGTTGTCCTTTTTGAAGGAAGTTGACCAAGTGCTTGGGGTCATCCCTCTTGAAGAAAAAGAGGAAGAGGTTCCAGCTGATATCCAAGAAGCATTTGAAAAACGGCAAGTAGCACGGGCTGAAAAAAATTGGGCCGAGGCTGATAAACAGCGCGATTATATTCAGTCCGAAGGATATACCATCGAAGACAGTCCCTCCGGTTCTCGAGTCAAGAAAATCGTCTCCTAAAAAAAAAGCAATATCAGTATACCGAAAAGAGAAGCGTGGGGAGTATTCATGTCGTCTGTTTTCGTGCTCAATTGTGGTAGTTCATCCATCAAATTTCAAGTCGTTAAGCCCAAAACGGCAAAGGTTCTCTTTAGTGGCATTGCAGAAAATGTACAAACAGATCGTTGTGTACTCAGTTGGCAAGTAGAGAAGAAAAAAGACAAGAAAAGTCTACTTAAGTCAGGCTATCACGAAGTTATTGAAGAAGTTGTTAAGTTGCTTAAGCAGCATCCTGAAATTGAAAAGACGATGGTCGCAGTTGGTCATCGAGTGGTTCATGGAGGAGAGGAGTTTACTGAATCCGTTCTTGTCGATGATGAAATTTTAAATAAGATCCACGAATGTAGCCACTTGGCCCCCTTACATAATCCTGCAAATGCTTTAGGCATTGTTGTGATGCAAGAGATGTATCCTAAGTTGCCACAAATCGCTGTTTTTGATACGGCATTCCATCAATCGCTTCCTAAGTATGCCTATCTCTATGCAATTCCTTATCAGTACTATGAAGAATATGAAGTCCGCCGCTATGGATTTCATGGAACAAGTCATCGTTATATCACTCAGCTGGCAGCAGAAACACTTGGTAAATCAGAAGCAGAGCTCTCACTAGTTAGTGCACATTTAGGCAATGGTTGTAGTGTCTGTGCGATTTTAAATGGGAAAAGCATGGATACAAGTATGGGACTTACACCTTTGGAGGGACTCATGATGGGACAGCGAAGTGGTGATCTTGATCCAGCAGTCGTAGGCTTTTTAGCTGAAAAGCTTCAAGTAGATGCACAAGATGTCATTACGATGCTCAATAAGATGAGTGGACTACTAGGAGTGTCGGGAATCAGTGAAGACTTGCGGCTGGTCAAAAAGGCGGCAGAAAAAGGAGATGGGCTGGCTATTCTTGCCATTGAAATGTTTTGTTATCGACTTGCTAAGTATATCGCCTCTTATCTAGTCCCTCTTGGGCTTCCCGATGCGCTTGTTTTTACTGGCGGGATTGGAGAAAATGCTACCTTTATCAGAGAAAGGGTGATTGAATGGTTGGGGCCCATGGGATTCACTGTTGACCCTGCTCGAAATCAAGATCATGGAAAGAAATCATCTTATGCTATTTCTCCTGAAGGGCAAATTCCCGCCATTCTTGTTCTCCCTACAAATGAAGAACTGTTAATTGCGCGAGATGCAGAGACTCTTGTGGAGGAAGCATGAGACATACACTTCTGATGGTTCCGATTGGTTTGGGTGTTGGCCTGACAACAGTCTCACGTGGTCTCATTCGCGCACTTGAAAATCAGGGTTTAAAAACCTGCTTTCTCGATCCTGTGACACATCACCCTGATCAAGGAGAAGAACGGTCTCAAGAAAAGGCTCTTGCAAGAGTCGATCAGCCACTTCCTATTCAATGTGTCGAGTCATTGCTCAGTCAAGGTGAAGGGGATCGCGTTCTCGAGTTTCTCATTGCTTTCTATGAGTATCATGCTAATGATGCCGACATTGCTGTTGTTCAAGGAATCATTTCAACACAATTACGTGGATATGCTCCTCAGCTTAACTTTGATATTGCTCAAGCGCTTGATGCCGAAGTCATTTTTGTTTTAGCACCAGGTAAAAGCTCTCCACAAGTTATAAGTGATCAGATTGAAATCGCCGCTCAACCTTATGGGGGAATTAGTCACTCCAAAACTCTAGGCTGTATGTTCAATAAGGTGGGGGCTCCAGTTGACCAATATGGAAATGCCCGCATTGACCTTTTCGATCCAGTTGAAAAAGTAGAAGATGCGAGTGAAGCTTTAGCTAAATGCTTAGTTTTCAAAAAAAAGAACTTTAAATTGCTAGGGTGTTTCCCTTGGGAAAGACGGCTCATGGCTTTGCGTGTTCAAGATATTCAAAGGCATTTAGGCGCGATGGTGATTTCAGAAGGAAAAATGAACGAAAACCGAGTCATGCACTTAGCTACTGCTGCTGCAACTGTTGAAAATTTGGCTAAGATTTTAAAACCCGATACGATGGTCCTGACGTCAGGTGATCGTGCTGATGCAATTGTGACAACTTGCCTTTCTTATGTGAATGGAACGAATATCGCTGCCTTACTGTTAACAGGAGGGTATCTTCCTGAAACAAATACTCAGCAGCTTTGCCAAGCGGCAAGAGACCAAGGATTACCTATTTTATCTGTTCAAACGGATAGTTTGCGTACAGCCATTGCTCTTCAAAATCTTAATATGGAAGTTCCTGAAGATGATATTGAAAGACTAGAAGCTGTCAAAGAATCAATCGCACGTTTTATCGACAAAAAGTGGATTGAGGAGCTTGGAGCGACACATCCTGAGCGTTACCTTTCTCCTCCAGCTTTTCGGTTCCAACTGATTGAAAAAGCAAAAAAAGCTCATCGTAGGATCGTCTTGCCCGAAGGAGATGACCCGCGCATTTTAAAAGCGGCAGCGATTTGTGCCAAACGAAAGATTGCAGAAATTGTTTTACTTGGATCTAAAGATAAGTTAGAGCGTCTAGCAGGAGAGCAGGGGATTCCTATCGGAGAAGGGGTAGAGATCGTTGATCCAAAAGAGGTGTGCGAAAAATATGTCGCACCTCTTGTAGAACTCAGAAAGCATAAAGGGGTCAGCGAAAAAGATGCAACAGAGTACTTAGATGATAATGTTACCCTTGGTACCATGATGCTTGCTATTGGAGATGTTGATGGACTTGTCGCAGGAGCATCTCACACAACGGCTCATACCATTTTGCCTGCTTTCAAACTGATTAAAACGAAACCTGACACCAAGCTGGTTTCTTCCGTGTTTTTTATGTGTCTTCCCACACAAGTTTTGGTTTATGGTGACTGCGCTGTCAATCAAAACCCCACAGCTCAAGAACTCGCTGATATAGCCATTCAAAGTGCGGACTCAGCAGAGCGGTTTGGGATTCCTGCACGTGTTGCGATGATTAGCTACAGTACAGGAAAGTCAGGGACTGGAGCTGATGTGACAAAGGTGGAAGATGCAACAAAGCTTATCAAAGAAAAAAGGCCCGATCTAATGATAGACGGACCTCTTCAATACGATGCTGCTTTTACTCCAGACGTTGCGAAAAAGAAAGCACCTGATAGCCCCGTTGCTGGAAAAGCAACGGTGTATATTTTTCCCGACCTTAACACTGCGAATACAACTTATAAAGCAGTTCAACGCAGCGCAAACGTCTTATCTATTGGCCCCATGCTTCAAGGGCTGAAAAAACCCGTCAATGATCTTTCGCGTGGAGCGACAGTTGAAGACATTGTCTTTACGATTGCAATCACCGCGATTCAAGCTGAAAATTAATTTTTAATTAATATTAAAAAACAGTTTATTTATTTATTAATAACTATATTTTTTTTATAATAAATAAAGTCAAAAAAGAAGGGTTTTTCATTATGTCTGAATTAAAAGTTATTAATTATAGAAATAATTTTACGGAAGTTGAAAACTTATTAGATCACGCAACTGCTGGCGTCAATTGTTGGGGAACGCGTATGGTCGAGTCTGAAGGTCAATCCATTCCACTACATCATTTAGCTAGCGAGGTGTTTAAAGGCGCACTTTTACACGAAAAGCTACAAGACTTATCTCCAGATCAGCGTGCTGCAGGGCTATATGCTGTCGATAAGATTTTAGAATTTTATGATACAACAGATGATGTGATGTCTAATCCGATCACTGACATTTTGAAGTGCATTCAAGACCTCTTCAACTATTATATTCGGGGAGAATACGATTCACCAATGGGTGTAGGCTTCTATTTTCAGTCTTATTCAGCCCCTAAGTTTTTAGAAACTTTTGGCCCTTTACCTGAAAATGCAACCACAATCTTTCACCATCCTCATTATGCCGGGCACTCTGTTGAATGGAGTGGGCAAGGGCAGCAACTTTATATTATGGTCTCTGAAGAAGCAATTCAAGAGATGGTAAGCAAATAAAATAATAATTATAAAAAAATTGGCGTTGCTAACTAAAGATATTCTTCCCAATTAGCAGTGAAAAAAACGGTTAAAGTAGCATAGACCATATGCAATGCTTTTGAGTAACAAAATGTACGTCGATGGAAACGGGCT
>Ga0180433_10004351_pt1 | contig 19977 bp, 24 predicted proteins | sample SS_ome_8_FD_132980 | JGI IMG/M metagenome (GOLD analysis project Ga0180433, IMG submission 132980) | Hypersaline lake sediment archaeal communities from the Salton Sea, California, USA - SS_1_D_1 metaG | ecosystem: Environmental > Aquatic > Non-marine Saline and Alkaline > Hypersaline >... | reverse complement strand
TAATCATAAAAACCCAACAAATTACGTAGGTGCATTGAAGATTCTGCCGTTAAAAGTTCTAAAAATATATGTTCATGCTTACCAAAGCTGGATATGGAATCAAGTCGTAGAGAAAATTGATAAAAAAGGAGAACTTCCGCTAGTCGGATTTGGCACACTTGTAGACAACCGCGTTCTTGCCGATTTCTTGGCAGAGGAAAGAATAAAACCAAGAGATTTTATTATCAAAGAAATACCAGAACTAAGTTCGGAAGGGGATGTTCGGAAGATAATGGCTGAAGCAAAAGATTTGAAAATAGGCGAGCTGGAAGATGATGAACTTAACCAGGGAAAGAAAAAAGTGAAGATACAGTTTAAACTGCCGCCAGGAAGCTATGCAACAGAATTCATAAAACAACTATTCTCCTAGAATCTTTATGATATCCTGAAATATTTCTTCAACAGATCTATTGCCGTCAATTATATGAATGATATCTTTTGGCTTATAATACTCAAGCAGAGCAGCGGTCTGGTCATGATAAACACTTAAACGATACTTAATAACATCTTCTTTTTCATCAGAACGCTTAATTAATTCTCCTCCGCACTTCTTGCACTTTTCTCCTTCATCAGCAGTGGTTGGACGCTTGCACTTAGAACAAGTTCTTCGATTCATAATCCTCTTTAAAACAACATCATCAGGAACATCTAAAACAATAACAAAACCAAGCTCAACCATAGAATCAAGAGCCTCTGCCTGCTCAATAGTCCTTGGAAAACCATCCAGAATAAATCCCTCTGTGCAGTCTGCTTCTTTTAAACGCATCTCTACAAGACGCACAGTAATCTCATCAGAAATAAGAATTCCTTTCTCCATATTCTCTTTAATCTGCAAACCTAACTCTGTCTTTTGCGCCATAGCTGCCCTAAACATATCACCAGTAGAAATATGAGGAATACCATAACGCTCGGCAATCTTTTCTGCCTGCGTTCCTTTTCCAGAGCCCGGAGGGCCAAACAATACAATATTCATCCTAAATACTCCTTTGATAGTTTATCTGATACTGGCGTTGTTTTCCAGCAGGCCTCTAGTTCCTTTACAAAAGGAATCATCTGCTCTCTGATCTTAGGCCATTTTTCTGCTACTTCTTTAATAATTGCAGCATCAATATTATCATCTAATAATAGTTCTGATTCATTAATCTTTCGCTTAAGATGCATAACCCTGCTGAAAAGCGCAAAAATATTGTTTTTGGTTTCATCATCAAAACACCGGCACTCATACAAATCAACCAAAGATGTAGATTCTGGCTGAATCAAAGCAGTGAGTAAATCCCTTGCACTAGACAGCTTTTCATTGATTTTTCTTTTAATTTCTCTAAGCAAAAATCCTTCTGGTTCTATTGTGCTAATCTCAAATTCTTTATTAAGAATATCAAAACCAGGAAGATCAAAATCTTTTTTTATCTTTTTGTATGCTTCTTTCACACTATCACCATAAAAAAAGCCTCCGGGGGGAGTTGCACCCCCGACCTGCAGATTACTTGCAAAACCAATGTTTTGCACGGATTGCAAACATGGTTTGAAATACAAGTCTGCCGCTATAGCTACTAAGCTACGGAGGCTTAAATGAATATTTAAGCTTAAGAATTTAAATTATTAAACGATTTATAAAGCTTTTCCTTAGAGCTTATACAAGTTTAAAAACGCTTTTATCTGGTCTTTAAGATGATCTGTGTCTTCTCTTAATGCTTTTTTATATCCACTCAAAAAAGGCGTGTAAATATACTTTTCAAATACCGTCCGCAGAACATACATCCAAGGCTTCATCTCCCACCTATGCTCATAATCCGTCTCAAGCAAAGACTGAATTTCAATCATGACCTTACCTTTATTCAGCTTCTGTTTTTTACCAGCACGATCAACTTCAACTTCTATACAATCAGAAATCATAAGATTAATTTTTATAATTGCTTTAGCATAGTCAGTTAGCTTTTTGAACGGCTCCAGCTGGACAGTAATTACTTTTCCAGACTTAGTGACAACCTCTTCAATAGCCATCTCAACAGGAAGGTAACCTTTATTTGAAACCCAATCCTCAATAAGCTTATACAACTCTTTAACAGAAAACAATCCTTCATAACTTATTGTCTCTTTTCCGGTTACAGTTACTTTTTCAGACATTTTTTTACGTTAATGCTTCTTGTTGGCAGGTCTCCCTTATTAATTTTCCTAAATTAACCATACGAATCATCAATTCATCTTCCCAATAATCTCCAATATCCTGTTTAATTATAAACCTGTGATAAAAGTCCTGCAAAGCCTGCAAGAACTTTGAGCCTGAAAAACGGCCTTGATAATCTAAAGTCAAATCACCATCAATATCCACAGCAATCCTTCCAGAATCTGCTTTCATTTTCTTACCATCTTTGATAACCTCAACTTCTTTCCAATCCAAAACGCGAATCCAGACAGTAATCTTAAACTTAACATACTCGCTCATCTTCCGCTCACCATACAGCTTAAGCTCATGCTCATCTTTCTTAGCCTTATGCTTAGGAAAATGCACCTTAAAAGAATCACTCTCAAAAAAATTCTTGATTCCTTGAATAAGATCAGATAGATTAAAGATGCCTTTATTCTTGATATGAATAGTAGGCATGGGAATCTTTACCATACCACAAAAATTAGAACAAAAATATATAAAGGTTTCTACTATTATTCAGGAGTGCGCTTAGGCCAAAACTCTAAACCTGCAAGCTTGGTAGGCAAAAACGTCTCCAGTTTCAAATAATTGCTTATAGCATCGCGAAAATCAAAAGCTTCAGTATAAAACATCTTTTCCATCTGAGTTTTTTCTTTTGAGATAATCTTTTTGTAATACAAATTCCTGAACGGCTTAAGTAAAGAATTCTTAGCCCATTCTCCGCTTGCATCAAAAATAAGATTTGCAACAACTTCAACTTCAACTTCTCCTTTATTCGCTTTAATTTTCTTGTTTTCAACAACTAATTCTACATCCTTAAGCCCGAGAACATGAATATCAATATCTAAATCAAAACGCCAGAAATTACGCACACCAGATGTAGGAGCTTTTTTACAACGCCAGCGAATCCAAACCTCTTTTCCAGCACCACCAGTCCGGTCTAAATAATATTTTTCAGGGAACTTTTCATCAGCACGAGTAGCATACCCATTTGCGATAAGCCATTCATACATAAGAACATACAAATCCTCAAACATAAAAACATCCTTATAATTAACAACAAACTTAGTGACTGTCTTATACTCGACGCCAGTATATCTATGCTTAATAGTCATTAAGTAATAAATTAATTACCATATTTATAAGGTTTTCGCCAAAGAATTCGGCATCATAACGCAAATAACACAAAACAGCTAATGCTTCAATGCAAAGATTTTTATAAGTCGACTAAATCAATTACAACTATGATAATTGGGGTTGTAGGAAAAGCAAACGTAGGAAAAAGCACTTTTTTCAAGTCACTCACTTTAGCAGAAATACTTATAGCAAACTATCCATTCGCGACAATAGACCCTAACAAAGGATTTGGGCATGTAAGAGTAGAGTGTGCTGAAAAACATTTTGACACAAAGTGCAACCCCCGATTTGGCTACTGCATGCAGGGAATCAGATTTGTACCAGTAGAAGTAATAGACGTAGCAGGATTAGTTCCTGGAGCACACGAAGGAAAAGGCATGGGCAATAAATTTCTGGATGATTTAAGACAAGCACATGCACTTATACATGTAGTAGACATTGCAGGAAGCACAAATGAAAAAGGCGAACCAGTAGAGCCAGGAAGCTATGACCCTGCATTTGACATAAAATTTCTAGAAATAGAGCTAGACATGTGGTATTTGTCTATCCTCAAAAAAGGCTGGGAAAAACTAGCAAGACAAGTTCAGCAAGAAAAAAGCCAAATAACCAAAGTTCTTGCAAAACAATTATCCGGACTAAACATAACAGAAGACCTTGTTGATTCAGTAGTCAAAAAATTAAGCCTTAACATAGAAAAACCCGTAGACTGGACAGAAGAACAAATGCTAGAAATGGCAAAAGCATTAAGAAAAGAAACAAAACCAATGATAATTGCTGCAAACAAAATAGATTTACCAACTGCAGAAGCAAATTTTGAAAGAATAAAAAACGAATTTCCTGACTACATAATCATACCCTGCTCTGCAGAATCAGAACTGGCACTTAAAGAAGCAGCAAAGAAAAATTTGATAGAGTACCTGCCAGGCTCTGCAGACTTCAAGATAACAGGAAAATTAAACGAGAAACAAGACAAAGCACTGCAGTTCATCAAAGCAAAAATTCTAGACAAATGGAAAACAACAGGCGTGCAGCAAGCAATGGATGATGCAGTATTCAAACTGCTTAAACAAATAGCGATATTTCCAGGCGGAGTAAACAAACTTGCAGACCAGCACGGCAATGTGCTTCCAGACTGCTTTTTACTGCCAGAAGGATCAACTGCACTAGATTTTGCCTACAAACTACATTCAGATTTCGGAGATAACTTCATAAGAGCAATAGACGTAAAAACAAAAAGAACAATTGGAAGAGACCACATACTGAAAAACGGAGATGTTGTAGAAATAATTAGTGGGAAATGATCATTTACCTGTCGCTTCCTGGACATCTATTGGAGCAATACTTTTATCAATAATAACAAAATTAACAGTCCTGTTCTTTCCAAGACTTTTAGCCTTATACAAAGCAGTATCTGCCTGCTGAAGCATTTTTTTAGCATCTAAACTGGAATTCATACAGGTAATAATACCTAAAGAGATTGTTGTATCACCCTGAAAATGCTCTTCTGTGGTTTTTCTAAGCCTTTCTGCGATAACAAAAGCATCATCCTGAGAAGTTTCTGGAAGAATAACTGTGAATTCCTCACCACCATAACGACAAGCGATATCCACAGAACGAATCTGCTCTTTGAGGATTGCGCCCAACTCTTTTAAAATTCTATCACCTTCAACATGTCCTTTAGTATCATTTAACTCCTTGAAATTATCTAAATCAAACATAATCAAAGAAAGCGGTTTTTGACTTACCTTGCCCCGGGAAATCTCGCGCTGAATCGCCTCTGTAAAATAGGCTTTGTTATACAAACCCGTCAATAAATCTGTAACTGCACAGTGCTGTGCGTCCTCAAAATATCTTGCACGAGATGCGGCAACAGACATCTTAGACAAAAGCAAAGACACAACTTCTACAAATTCCCGCAAATCTGAACTTGAATAAAAAAAACAAGCTCCTGCAGCTTTTTGCTCATGCCTAATCGGAAAAACAAGAATCTTTTGATCCACTGCCTTAGCGCCAGGACAATCACTCAAGCTAACGTCTGATTTCGGATCAGTAATAAACAAAAATGAATTAGAATTTATAACCTGATTTGTTAAAAAAGACTCTACTTCTAACAAGCCAGAAGAAGGATTATTCTGACGTTTTTTAACATCATTATACATAATAGAACAATCAGAAAGACGGAATTCTGAATAAAAAAAATCACAACTACGCTGAAGCACCTGCTCTATATTCATAGCAGAGTTCAGCAAGTCTAAAAACTTCAGCAGTAGTTCTTCATAAGCCATAAAAAAACATGATTAAAACTATTTTAAATAGTTTTATGTGATACAAACGATATGACTCACTTCATCATTGTCTCGCAGCAATACCAACCAGGATATGCTGATTTTACGCATGTTTGATCTGCTTTAAGCTTAGCAGCAAGTACTGGGGAATCTGCAGCATAACTAACATAACCATTAGGACATATCTGAACAGATGTGTAAACTGCTTTTCCTGTGCTCTCGCCCTGCATGGTAACAACCAAGCCAACTAAAGCAACAACAACAACTATGCCTAATAAAGCCATTAACAAACATTTATCGGACATTTTCTTTTTTGCCATAACTTTCACCTCCTTTTATTTTTTAATATATTGAATAAGTTTTCTTTGAATTTTTTATAGTATTTTTTAGGAACAGTAGCTCCTGCAGATACTGCGTGACCGCCTGCAGATGAATTAGGAATATTTTTGCATGCATCTTCAAAAGCCTTGTTAATCTCTACTTTAACATCACTTCTTCGTCCGCTAATACCGATTGGATTTCGGGATATGTCTGCGACAAAAACAGAATTGTGCTTATATTTTTGACCAAGAATCGTGCATAAAGGAGATTTAGTGTGATATTTGGGCTTTATCTCATAATAGATTATGTCTTTATCAAACAAAGCATCTTTCTTAAGGTTTTTAAGATACTTTTGCAATTCATCATCAATTTTTTTACGAAATTTAATCAATTTAGACTTTAAAACATCACGATAAGATTTTGCATTGTATAATACATCAAAAGCCAGCTTGACATTCTTGACATCAAAAGACTCTGCAGAACTAATCAAAATAGCACACTGGCCGAATTTTGTCTTGAACAAATCTTTATATTTCTTAAGCTTGTATTTTTTAAATACCTTGTTAAGCCAGGCTGTCCAGGGTTTTGTAGCAATATCCCCTATAGAACCTACTGCAGCAAACCAATCCAAATCAGAAACGTCTGCAACAGTACTGCATAAATCATAACATAATTTAGATGCAGCATATTTTGCAGGATTGACTGAACAAATCAACTGCGGCTTGATAAAAACAGTTTTTTTTGAATTAAGATTATTATATATTTTATGATGATCAATTATAAGAATGTCTGCGAATTTCTCAATTTTTTTCAAATAAGCAGGATTTTCATCTGTTCCTAAGTCAGTAAGGATAAGCTTATTTATCTTCTTAGATTTAAGCAAATTAAATGTTTTTGGAGTGATGATATGAACATTGCCTTTTTGATTACATCTTAGGTTTATCTTTTTTCCTCTTACCTGCTCAATAACCTTGGAAATTATGACACCAGAACAAACACCATCCGGGTCTGTGTGATGTAAAACAGCAACTCTATCATCTTTAGATATAGAATTAATATACTTCTTAAACTTATTAATCAAGGCCTTGTTTTTGAATCTCATTTTCTTCTGCGTAGATTGGTTATGCACATTTCAACAAACGCAGGCCTGTCAAAAAATAGTAAAGGAGAAGAAAAAAGAAAAAAAGAGGCGCGTGAAAGAGAAGAATTCGCGATTACGCGCCTTTTTTTCGAGGGGGGTTGAGTGAGTGTCATTTTCGTAAAAAATTTGTGAAAGGAGCGGTGATAGCCGTTTTTTGACCGCTCCCTTGTGAGCTATGATATAATTTTCGCCAAATTTTGTGTTTTTCTTTGCCTTTCACTTATTTGTACACAGCTCCACTGTTTCTCTCTGCGATGATTATGAAAAGGGTAGTGGACAAGGCATTTAGCGTTTTTGAGTTTTTGGCGCTCAGCCTTGGCCTTGTACAGACTCTGTGAGTTGCGCCGTGCATCACAGTTTTCTGCCCTCAGCGTTTATTCATCTTAATTACTACTATAGTCTATGATTTATATATATTTGACGTACTTACTATATGTTATATACGTTATGTAAGTATTTTATTTCAAAGCTTAAAAACAAGCAAAACAGCATCTCAAATAGAAACTTATCGACGACAAAACAAATTTACACAAATAAAATAAGAAAAGATATGAGAAAAACACAATAAACTACAAACTTAGTCAAAATTTATTCTACCAGAATAATCACAAGAATTATGCCTGGCAATATGCCGGGCTGCATCAAGCAAACGAGAAGCAACTGCCTTAGACGGCTCTTTTGAGCTTAACTCTGAAACATCTGCAGCATAATTTGCAACACCAAAAGATATTGAAACAGAATTATCATAATATGCACAACTATTTTTAATAACTCTATCTAAAAAAATCTTAGCACCAGCCTTATCAGTAGCAGGAAGAACAAACATGAACTTATGATCCTGCCAACCGCCTTTAGAAAAACAATCTGCAGGCCGACATCGCATCTCGAAATACTTATTAATTCGACCAGTAAGTTCTATTAATTCTTGAACTGCAATATTCTCGCTGACGCGATTTTTCCTGTCGACATAATGATCCATACTTAAAAAAATAACAGATACTGCTTCTCTGCGAACATCTTTTGGCTCATAACCTTTTTTCTCACACAAAGCATCATAACGCCTTATGCTATCAACTGCGGATTCCAGCTTGTCCATACCATAATTGAAATTACGAACATTAGTTATGACCCTATCCATCTGGCCATAAGTAAAATCAGAAGCAGTTTCAGCAGCACGCAATAGTTTTTCAGATTCTAATTGACGAGTTTTTTTCCTTAATATTTCTACCTGAGTACGCAAATCTGCTGTTTCTTTAACTGTGCAAATATTATCCAGACTCTTTTTTTTGTTTTTAATAACTGTAAACATTATATCACTATCTGAGCGACTATTCCTGCCACCCTTGAAAAAAAATAACAAAAAAATTTATATAAGTGTAACGTATTTACAAACCTAAATATACGTTAAATATTTACAAATGAGGTGATTTTATGCATATAAGAAGGCTTGTAAAAGCAGGACCTGCCAGCCACACAGTTTCTTTACCAAAAAAATGGATTGAAAAGAACAATCTTGAAAAAGGACACAACGTATACTTAATTGAAAAATCAGACAAAGAACTCTTACTTCTTCCTGAACTAACAAAAGAACAAGAAACACGAACAAAAGAAATAACAATAAACATAGACAACAAAGAACTAAGCACAATACAAAGAGAAATAACATCTGCATATGTAAATAATTACAGCACAATAACCATATTTGGAGACAGCCTTTCAAAAAAAGGAAAAGATGTCAGAAAAATGCTGCATGACTTTGTAGCATTAGAAATTTCAGAACAAACCACAAAAAGCATAATTGCAAAAGATCTTCTTAATTTAAAAGAAATCTCTGTCGATAAAACAATCAAACGAATGGATATGATAGTCAGAACAATGCTAAAAGACATAGTTGAAGGAATAGAAGACAAAAAATTCAATTATGAAACAATTGTATTCAGAGACTATGACGTCAACAGGCTTTATTTTTTACTTTCCCGACTGCTAAAAAGTGCAATAACCAATAATCAACTAGCAGAAGACCTAGGCATAGAAAAACAAGAAATACTCTCTACCTGGTATTTATCAATGAACCTTGAAAACCTTGCAGACAGCATAAAACACATGTGCCAAACAGCAGGGAAGATAAACAAAAAAGAACTTGCAAAAATAAAGCCACTTCTTACAGAAACAGACAAACAATACACTGCAGTAATGAAAGCCCTTCACTCACAAAACAAAGAACTCGCAGACCAGGTTGCAAGACACAGAATAGAAATAGTCCAGCAATGCAAAAAAGCAATAACCAAAAACACTTCAGCAGAAACAGTAGAATTAATAGAAAACATAAAAACAGGAACAACACTAATAAGCAATATAGCAAGAACAGTATTAGATAGAGAGTAAATCCGGCCGAGGAAGCGCAAAATCCTCGAAATCAAAATCAGACTTAAAAGTATTACAGACTTCTATATCATACATTACAACTCTTGCCTTATCTGAGCCTGGGCAAAACCAATACTGAATATTGCCTTTTCCGCTATTTGGAGAACCCTGAAACGAATAAACCGCACCAGAATCCCACTTAAAATAACCATAATTAGACAAAGGCGGAGACTGAACAAACAACTCAAAAGTGCCCGGCTCTGCAAAACCAGTACAAGGATTCACACGAATCTCCTCGGAAATAAAATAACCCTGCTTGCCCTGCGCACGCGCCATAGTATCGCCAAAAACAATATCAATCTGATTTGCATACCTATCACAGTCCTTAAAAGTCACAACCCTGCCAGTATACTGACTTTCTAAAAAAACAGACAAGCCTGCTATAGAAACTAAAGAAATTAAAAAAAACACAAAAACAGAATATCTTACCATCTTAAAAAGTTAAAATAAAAAAATAAAAATTTATTGCCCTTCCCAATTAGCTCTGTAGCCCGGGTATCCTGGTCTTTCATAATCGTAGGATATAGGCGTAATTGGAGCGTTTCCAGGAACATAATGTGGATCTACTGGAACACCTGCTGGCGGTGTGCAGCACCATGTTTTCATCCTGTACTCGTCTTGACCAGGTGCAGGGACACAAGCATAACCTGCTTCTTGATACATCCTCAAGAATTGATCATTAACGCCAGGCTCTGCAAGAACTGGTGTTGCTGGAGAATCGCAACCTGCCATTGTAACTATTCCACCTGTTGTTCCTGTTCTAGTGAATAACAGAACCAATCCAACGACTGCAAGAATAGCAACAACTCCCAGAATAACCAATGCAACGCTTTTATGTTCAGCCATAATATAATCACCTCAAAGTTTTTTTATGATTAGCTACTGTATATAAATTTATTTCTCATATATAAATCTTTCCCTACTTTTTCGTCCTTAACTGACGAAAATGTATCAGCCAAATTTTTAAAAAAAATTACTCCGAGGAACTCGGAGAACTTCGCCAACTATGTTGGCGTAAGTTTGACCAAAACAACACGACACAAGGACGTGAACGCGAAACAACCTGAAAACAAGATATTCGCGAATTAAAATCACTTTTTCGTCCTTAACTGACGAAAAGTCTCAGCAACATCAATAATATACTTACCAGAAGCAAGCTTGAAAATCAAAGGATCTCCCTTGAATAACTTAACTAAATCAAGCTCAAACTTGCCTGGCTTAAGAACTTTAATTGACTCTAAGTCCAGAACAACAGGACGATCCCTATCATCAATACCAGTCATATCATAAACGTCCTTTTCAATCTGGTCTTTTTGCACAGAAGAAAGCTTAATCTTATTCTCTTCCTTTACTTTTGCCAGCTTTTCTTTCTTAATATAAAAGAACAACTTGCCGCCGCAAGGACATCCTTTAAGAATCTCCTGCGCGCCATCATCATACAAGGAATCACATCTAACACATTGGTGAGGCATTATTTCTTCCTCTTTTTCTTCTTACGCTCTTTAGTAAGAAGCTCAATCTTGTCAGGATCCTTTTTAATAGACTTAACAACATTGGCTGGACCGATAATAGTCATGCCAGACCTATCACCCAAAAGCATCTCAACAAAATCACTCTTAAATTTATCAAAACCACTCAATGTCTCAGACTTAGGATTAATCACAGCAAGCTCAATACCCTTGAACTCCTTGTTAATCTCTTCCATAGTTGCCTTGATTAGCTCTGCTTCTTCATCTTTTTTAAGCCTGCCCTGCAAAAGAACAATCTTATTCTGCTTAGCAACGGTAAGAAGCTTTCTGATTCTTCCAACAGAACTTAATGCTTCAATCTCTGAATACGGCATAAATTGCAGTGTTACCATCTTTTTTTCACCTACTTTATTAACTCAAAAATGTTTTCATATAAATCCTTAACTTTTCGACCATACTTTGCAGAAATTCCCACAATAGGATACTGAGGAAATGCTGCCTGCACTTTTTTCATATTAGCTTTCTTTAAATCAACCTTATTCGCAACAACTAACACAGGAATATCCCTTGCAGCAAGATTACCTATAATTGTTATGTTAACCTGAGAATAAGGATCTTTAGTAGCATCTAAAACAACTAAAACAGTATCCATCTCATCAAGCCATTTAATTGCTTCAATAACACCTTTAGTTGCTTCTTTAGCTCTTTTCTTAGCTTTTTTCTCAGTCATACCGGCTTTAAGGAAATCTTCATAATCAATCTTTGTTGCGATACCAGGAGTATCGACCAGATTAAACAACAACTCTTTTTTACCGTCCTTAGACTTAAGAGTAATCTGCTCTTTAATCTGAATTTCCCGCGTCTCATGCGGAACATTACTCGCAGAACCCATCTCTTCTCCCAACCAGTCTTTACAAATCCTATTAGCTAAAGTGGTCTTACCAGAATTAGGAGGCCCATATAACCCTAACTTAATGTCATTCTTGGACTTAAACCAGTCCATAAGGAATAAATTCAACACTTTTTTTAGCACGCTAAGCACTCAAACCACCTTTTAAATTATATAATTCAATGTTTGCACAGATAGTTTATATACTTTTCTATTGTAGAACACACACAAAAAAAATTAGAAAAAAAAATAAATTATAAAGAAAGCTTATTTTTTCTTTTTCTTAGCTTTTTTCTTTTTAGCTTTTTTCTTTTTAACTTTCTTCTTAGCTTTTTTCTTTTTTACTTTCTTTTTAGCTTTCTTTTTCTTAGACTTCTTTTTCTTTTTTCGTCCGCCTCTAGCCATCTTAGCTCTTGAGACATCTCCTCTAGAGTCAATAAAGTAAAGGTATCCTTTAACTTTCTTTACACCAACTTTAGCTACTTTCTCAATCTTCTTGCTTCCTTTCTTGCGGCCTCTAGCCATCTTAGCTCTAGAAACATCGCCTTTCTTATCTACAAAGTATAGATATCCCGGTGCTTTTTTAACACCAACTTTAGCAACTTTTTCTGCCATTTTCGTACCCTCCTCTTTTTGTTTTAAATCTGGAGTATGAAACCCCTCAAATAATTTACAGACGATGCTACGTCTGAATACCCTCACAAAAACAGTTCTGGTTTATAAACTTTTCGACTATTTCTTCTTTTTTTTCGTGGAGACCTTTAACTTTCCGGCAGTCTTGCTACTGGATTTAGCCTTAGATTTCTTCTTAGATTTCTTCTTAGATTTCTTCTTAGATTTCTTCTTGGATTTCTTCACAGATTTTCGAACTTTTTTGCTTTTTGGCGTTTTCTTGTGAACATCACTAACAAACCAGGCTGGTTTTAGAAGCTTGCGTAGCTTATCAGAAAAAGAAACTGCCTCGTGCTGAAGCTCTATTTCTTCTTTAGGCGTCAACACCTTCTTTTTTTCAAGCTCTTTTGCTTTTTCAAGAGCCTCTTTAACTTTCTTTTTTTCAAAGTAATTGGCCATTACACAAATATTAATTGACAAATATATAAACTTTTTTGTTAATTTGCAAAACATAAATATTTATAAAACACCAACAGATAGCAGTACTGAATGGAGAAAGGGCTGATAATATCGGGGGAATTCGGCAACATTGTCGTCAGAGAAAAAACAGGCAAAAAAATAGAGCTAGGCGAGCTGTTAATAGCAGACCTGGAAAGCCAAAAAATACTTTTTCAGGTTTTTGATTTAATATACGGATCCCAGCTAAGCCAGCAGCACCTTGAACTTGTTTCAGGACTTAGATTAGAGGAAGACTCAGACATTGAAGTTATGGACGGAAAAATAAGAAACTATATCCTGGCAAAAATACAGAGCCTTGTCACAATACAAAACAACAAAGCAATATCTCCTAAAACACTGCCTAATTTTTTTTCATCAGTCAGAGAAGTCAAAAAAGAAGATTTTGAATTCCTTACAACAAAAACAAACAGCAGATTCTTTATAGGCAACTTAAGAAGCGGAACAAAAACACTGGATCTTCCAATATACCTCGACGGTGAAAAAGCATTAAGCCACCACATACTAATATCCGGAACAACTGGCCGCGGAAAAAGCGTACTCATGAGCAACCTACTATGGCACACAATATCAGAAACATACTGCAGCCTTTTAGTGCTGGACCCTCATGATGAATATTACGGCAGAAACAAAATTGGACTAAAAGACCATCCAGAAGTTAAAGAAAAACTAGTTTATTATACGCCAAGAAATCCTCCTGCAGGATGCAAAACACTTAAGATACACTTGTCCAGCTTGTTTCCAAGCCACTTTAACGGAGTTTTGCACTGGAGCGATGCACAAAAACAAGCACTTGCCGCATACCAAAGAAAATACAAAGAAAACTGGATTGAGTCCATAGTACTTGAAAAACCTTTAGACGTAAAATTCATAGAAGCAACAACAGACGTAGTGAGAAGAAAAATAATGCAGGTACTTAACTTAAATGTAGAAAATGAAACACTCATCTGCAAAGGAATATTTGACAAAGACGCAGGACAAACAACAATCAAAGACATAATTCAAGAACTGGAATCCGGAAAAACAGTCATAATAGACACATCAGAATTTGAGGGTGCAGTAGAAATACTAATCGGCGGAATAATCGCAACAAGTGCACTACACGCCCACAAAAACTGCAAATCCGACGAGCTCAGGCAAAAACCAGTAATATCCATTGTCTTAGAAGAAGCCCCCCGAGTCTTAGGAAAAGAAGCTCTTGAAAAGGGACCTAATGTATTCTCCACAATTGCAAGAGAAGGAAGAAAATTCAAGATAGGCCTGACTGCAATAACCCAGCTTCCAAGCCTTATACCCAGAGACATACTGGCAAACATGAACACAAAAATAATATTAGGCGTAGAACTAAAACCAGAAAGACAAGCATTAATTGAAAGCGCAGCTCAGGACTTAAGCTCTGACGAGCGAAACATAGCATCGCTAGACGTAGGAGAAGCAATAGTAAGCTCTAACTTTGCAAAATTTGCAATACCTGTAAAAATACCTTTTTTCAACGACATTGTAGATACCGCAAAACAAAAACAAGCAAAACAAAGCTTTGACGGAGTAAAACTTCACTAAACATATTTTAGAGACTCTAAAAACTTAAAAAGTTCAAGCACTTTCTAAATTACATGAAGTTTGCACACATAGCAGACTGCCACGTGGGCGGGTGGAGAGAGCCAAAACTAAGAGAAGTAAACAAGAAATCCTTTATATCTGTAATAGACTACTGCCTTAAAACAGGCATAGATTTTCTTTTAATATCTGGAGACTTGTTTAACACAGCAATGCCTCCGATGGACAGTTTAAGAATAGTCGTAGAACAATTAAAAAAACTCTCAGACAGAGAAATACCAGTATATGCAATACCTGGAAGCCATGATTTCAGCCCAGCAGGAAAAACAATATTAGACGTGCTGGACAGCGCAGGCCTTCTTCAAAACGTGTGCACAGGACAAGAAATAGACGGAAAATTAAAACTTGACTTTGTAATAGATTCAAAAACAAAAACAAAAATAACGGGTTTGCTTGGGAAAAAGGGGGGATTAGAAAAAAACTATTTTTACAATCTTGACAAAAAACATCTAGAAGAACCATCCACAAGATACAAGATATTCATGTTTCATTCAGCAATATCTGAATTAAAACCAAAAGGCCTTGAAAAAATGGACTCAATGCCGGCATCCCTGCTGCCAAAAAACTTCAATTATTACGCAGGAGGGCATGTGCACGTAATAGACAAAGCCAGCTTAGAAGGATACCCTAACATAGTATACCCCGGACCAATATACCCTAACTCATTTTCAGAACTGGAAAAACTCAAAAAAGGAGGATTTGTCATCGTAGACAACGGACACATACAACACCTAAAGATAGAACCTCACCCAGTGATAAGCTTTGAACTAAACTGCGAAAACAAAACACCAGAAGAAGCAAACCAAGACTTATCTGAACTTCTACAAGACCAAAAAATAAAAGACGCAATAATAACAATCAAAGCTAAAGGCTGCCTTAGAACGGGAAGCCCATCAGACATAAAATTCAAAGCATTCTTTAAACAAGCCTATAGTGAAGGAGCATACTTTGTAATGAAAAACACAAACAATCTGGTCTCAAAAGAATTTGAAGAAATAAAAACAAGCAAAAACACAGTCGAAGAAATAGAAGAAACCGCAATAACAGAACACGCAGGACAATTAGGAGTGTTTGAAACAGAAAAAGAAAAAGACCTGGCAAAAGAACTAATCAGAGTACTAGCTTATGAAAAAGAAGACGGAGAAAAAACATCAGATTTTGAAAACAGAATCCAAACAGATGTCGACGCTTTGCTGGAATTATAGAAAAGAATAAAAAGAAAAAGAAAAAAACAAAATTATATGATTAGACTCGCGCTTATTGGAGCAGGAAACATAAAATACCATTATGTAGAAATGCTGAAAATTTCTGAATCAGATTTTCAAAAACAAATTGAACAAATAGCAAAAGCTCTTGCAGAAACAAGCACAGAAATAGTTCTTTTGCCAGACAAAGGAGTCTGCATTGAAGTTGCAAAACAATACAAAAAACTAAAAGGCAAAAAAGTAATTGGAACAATCCCTTTAGAAGACCAAGATTTCGGTATACAACACCTTGAACAGCATATAAACACAAAAATAAACGGCAAAAGATTAATAGACCAAAAAATAAACACCGGAACCTGGTATAAACAAGATCTTACTATTGGAACTTTTGGTGATGCAATCCTTATGCTTGGCAACAGCCTCGGAGCGTTAGGAGAACTAACATATGCATATTACCTTTATAAGATATTCAAAGGCACAAAAAAAGGAGTTTCGGCGACCGCCCAAAAAATACACCCAGAAATAAGAGCAGGAAAACAAATTCCATTCTCGGTAATTTTATATAAGCCATTTCTTAAAGAGAAACTTAATTTTGAAATAGAACAATATATAAAAAAACTAGGATGCCACATTTTTTATGTAAACACTCCTAAAGAACTTAAACAAAAAATACAAGAACTTCAAAAAACAGAAATATAATAATTAATCCCACTTCTCAATCTTATGCTTTCTTTTATTAGTATATTTACGAACAACAGAATGATACCGCTTAAGCGACAGCCAATGCTTAAGCTTGACAAAACGCTTGACAGAACCGTCTTTGACATGTCCGACCAAAAAATTGACTTTGCCGTCCGCTTTTCTAATCTTAGCAATTATCTTTCGCGCAGTAGAATCCGGATGCTCGACAGTAATCATTTGATAAGGCTCTTCACCTTTCTTTAACCACCTATCAAAAAAATTGCTTTCTCTAATTTTTCTTCTTAACAGACGACGATAACAACAAACAAGAATAGCCAGAATCGACAACAAAACAAGAATTGCAAACACTATGAGCATATTAAGATCCTGAGTAAACTGTATTATCTGATTCATACTCATACCAATATAATATCCTAATCCCATGCCTAAAGGAACAACAATAATAGCACCAACCGTGTTATAAAAAAAGAATCTGCGGTATTTCATCTTTGAAGCACCTACAAGAATAGGAATAAGCCAGCGCAAACCAGGAATAAATCTCGCAATAAAAACTGCTTTAGGCCCGTGCTTATCTGCGAATCTTTTAGCTTTTTTCAACTTTCTTTCAGGAACAACCCAATTAAACAGTTTTCCGCCCTGCCTGCCTAAAAAATAAGCAGCATTATCGCCTGCCAAAACTCCGATAAAAACAAAAATTATGCCTAAATCCCATCGTATAAATCCAGTAGAAGCCAGATAACCTGCACCTAAAAGAACCAATTCTTCTGAAAAAGGAAACCCCAGACTTGAAATCAATGGAATAAAAACTAGTGCAAAATAAGACAAGTGCACTAAATAGACTGCAAGCAAAGTATCTATCATTTTTTAAATATTCAAGGACTTTTTCTAAGCATAGTCCTTGGAAAAGGAATCGCATCTTTAATATTATTTAAACCGCAAATCCATGCGATAACCCTTTCAACTCCCACACCATAGCCTGAATGAGGAACGCTACCATAGCGCCTAAGATCAAAATACCAAGAATAATTTTCAGGATTCTCACCCATATCTTTAAGCCTTGCAGACATATACTTTATGTCTAAACTTCTTTCAGAACCGCCGATAATCTCAACATAACCCTCTGGAGCAAGCATATCAAAACACCGGGCAGTCTTAGGATTGCCTGGCTCAGGAGGCTTGTAAAAAGCCATTGTCTCAGTCGGATAATGAGTAACAACAACAGGAACGCCAAAATGCTTTGTTAAATTTTCTTCTTCTATTGTCCTCAAGTCCTTGCCCCAAGGTATTTTCATCTTGAACTTATCTTTTAGAATCTTTAAAGCTTCATCATACGTTATTGTAGGATATTTTGCTTTTGCATAATGCTCTAATAGCTTTGTGTCTCTTTTAAGAAGCTTTAATTCTTCTTTGTTGTTCTTCAAAACTTCCTTGATTATGAATTTTATTTCTTCTTTAGCAATCTCTGAACATTCTTCTAATTTCATCCAGGCTGCTTCCATCTCAGCCATCCAGAATTCTGAAAGATGTCTTGAAGTCTTTGACTTTTCTGCACGAAAAGTAGGAGATACGTCGTAAATCTTTCCTAAAGCAAAAACAGCAGCTTCTGCATACAATTGCCACGTCTGTGAAAGATAAGTAGTATCTTCATAATATTTTACAGGAAAAACAGTTGAACCGCCCTCTGACTGAGTAGGCTGAAGTATTGGTGGAGTGAATTCAAAATATCCTCTTTCTCTAAAGAACTGATGGATTGCTCCTGTAACAGTAGAGCGAATCTTCATAATCGCAACCATCTTCCTGGATCTTATCCAGAGATGCCTGTTATCAAGAAGCCATTCAGGACTTTGGTCTTTAACAATAGGATATCTTTCTGCGAATTGTATTACGTTCAGTTTATCTACGTGAACCTCATATCCTGTTGGAGCTCTTTTGTCTTCTTTTATTGTGCCTTCAAGCTCTAAACTGGATTCAATTGATAGTTTTTCAGTATCTTCCCAGATTTTTTTACTGACCTTATCTTTTTCAACAACACACTGGATGACATTAGTGTGATCCCTGATAACAATAAAAGCATAAGCATTGGATTTACGTTCTCTCCAAACCCAGCCTCTTAAAGCTACTTTGCCCTTGCCTTTATCCATAGCTTCCTGAATTGTAAGGAATTTAGTCATATCCTCTTAAAAAAGGCTTGTATTTATATATGTTACGTTACCTTTTTAAGGCTGCTAATCATAGTCAAGCATATGTTCAAAATAAAGTCAGAAGATGGAAATGCAAGAGCCGGAGTGCTAGAATTAAATAAAAGAAAAACAGAGACTCCGTTCTTCATGCCTGTTGTCACAAAAGGTGCTGCGAAGTTCATGAACAACAAAGAGCTTAAGCAGGCAGGGAGTGATGCAATCATATGCAATGGTTTTATTCTTTCAATAAAACCTGGACTGAATGTTCTTCGCAAAATGCAGGGAATACATAAGTTCATCAATTATGACGGAATAATATTTACTGACTCTGGCGGGTTTCAGATGTATTCTGACAAGCTTTTAGAAAAGACTACAAAAGAAGGAATACACTTCAAAGAACCTTTTCATGGATCAAGATTATTGATAACACCAGAAAAAGACATGGAGATGCAGAATACCATCGGCAGTGATGTAGCAATGTGTCTTGATGACATGCCAATCTATGGCTCTGACAAAAAAAGAATACAAGAATCAGTCCTTAAAACAATAGACTGGGCAAAGCGGTGCAAAGAACACCATGACAAAATTAAAAAGAATCAGTGGTTGTTTGGAATCATACAAGGCGGAACATACCCTGACTTACGGGAGTTTTGCGCACGAGCAATAGTTGCAATGAATTTTGACGGCTATGCATTCGGAGGACTTGCAATCGGCGAGCCTCCTGAAGAAACCTTTTCTGCTGTTGAGGCTGCAATCAAATTTGTTCCAAAAGAAAAATTACGCTATTTGATGGGCGTAGGAACGCCTGATTTGATATTAGAAGCTGTTTCAATGGGCGTTGACTGCTTTGATTCAAGATATCCCACAATGACTGCAAGAAACGGAACAATGTTCACTTGGAATGGACAGATTAATATTGATAAAAAAAAGTTTGAATTTGATTCTGAACCAATTGACATTGAATGTGAATGCTTTACATGCAAGAATTTTACAAAAGCTTACCTACACCACTTGACTCGATTAAATGAACCAACAGGACATACACTGAAAACTATTCATAATGTTTCCTGGATGCAGGAATTTATGCGAAGGATTCGAGAGAGTATTAAGGCAGGAAAGTTTGAAGAATTTAAGAAAGAATTCTTAGAAAAATACAATCAAAAAACAAAATAATAATTAGATTTCAGAAAAATAAGAGAAAAAGCAAAAACTACTTTGTTTTTATGTTCAGCTCGTCAAGCTGTTCTTTAGAGACTTCTGACGGGCTTTCTTCCATCAAGGATTCTGCGGTCTT